>ERZ773195.8-NODE-8-length-215380-cov-7.855103_pt1 | contig 215380 bp, 216 predicted proteins | sample MGYA00580530_ERZ773195 | MGnify/ENA primary metagenome ERZ773195 (study PRJEB29015, sample SAMEA2737751) | human gut metagenome | biome: human gut; feature: human-associated habitat; material: faeces | place: China | collected 2012 ...
TCTCTAATACAGCTGAGTATGGTGATTACATAACAGGTCCTAAGATTATCACAGATGATACAAAGAAGGCTATGAAGCAGATTCTTAAAGATATCCAGGATGGTACATTTGCAAAAGAGTTCTTACTCGATATGAGCGAAGCTGGCGGACAGGTTCACTTTAAGGCTATGAGAAAACTTGCTTCTGAGCATCCATCAGAGAAGGTTGGCGAAGAAATCAGAAAGCTTTACAGCTGGAACGACGAATCAGACAAGTTAATCAACAACTAATTTGTTCGGATTTCCGGATATTTATATACCCCGCCGCTTTCGGCGGGGTGTTTTTTACGCAACAGGTGGAATAATTTAAAGCCTGTATGATACATATTATTAGTATTTGCCAAGGAGACAGATTTATAATGTATAATTTTTCTAAATCAAAAAAAATACTTTTTGCTATAATGGCAGTTTCTTCATTAACATTTGCTGCATGCTCACAAAAAAACAGTTCGGATGAAAATGTGACATCAAATCAGGCACAGACTGAGTATGAGAGCAAATCATCAGGTACACAGGCAGTACAGCAAGAGACAACAAAAGAGCAGATTAAAGGTGTAAATAAAATTGCACTATATATAGACCACAAGGATACAGGTATACATGAACTTGCTGATACATATTCATCTGCGTGGGTTAAAGGAAAAGATATTATAAGTTTTGACGCATTTGGATGCGATGAAAAGACATTTTCATCTAATGGCATGAACTTTAAAAAATTATGGGAAAGTTACTGGACAAAATATGAAGGATATGAGAATTCTAAAATAGGTTATATTGTGAGTTTTAAACTGAAATCAGGAGAGGAAATAAATACTACAATTAAAAATCCTGATGATGTTTTTGTATATAGAAATTATCTTGAAAATTATCTGTATGATGATATAAATCAGGTCCAGGGTGAGTGGTACAGCCATCTTTTACAGTCAGAAGTGACTGATAAAACACGTATGACTTCAATAAAATTTACAGCAGGACAGGATATTGATAAAGTTGGCGACACAATAAAACTGACAGCTTTTGTATACAATTCGGATGATGATTTTGATGCTTCCGGCAATTACAAAGGAAATGTGAGTTATACAGTTACAATAAAAAATACAGCACAATAAAATTAGGAGAGGAATATATAGGTGAAAATTTACATGTTAAGTAAATATTTAAAAAAGGCAGCGGCAGTAATGTCGTCTGTAATGATTTTTTCATTTGCAATACAGGCAGTATCACCATCATTTGTTTCAAAAGCAGACAGTGTAAGTACACAGACAACAGCGTCAGCACAGGAACAGCAGGAAGTACAGGCAAAACAGCTTACATTAAATCTTTTGGCATCATCTGGAAAGAGCGTGGCAAATCTTTTGGACGATGCGTATACATCTAAAGTGTCATTTGCGGCAGGAGATACACTTACAGTTTCAGCTGATGAACCTATGCAGGGTGTATATCTTAAATGGGCTTCGCTGGAAAGCAGCTATAGCGTGTCATATAACGGAAAAGAGCAGAAAATCACGAAGGAAGATATGCTTCATAAGTATATTGATTTTGGAGAGACAGTTACAGAATGTACAATAACTTTTGAAAGTGCAGCTTCTGTGTGCGATATATTTGCATATGGAAAAGGTAAACTTCCTGATAATGTGCAGGTATGGGAAAAACCATGTACAGACGCTGATATACTTGTATTTTCGACACATGCAGATGATGAGATTCTTTTCCTTGGTGGAGTTCTTGCAACATATGCAGGCCAGCAGGGGCTGAATGTGCAGGTTGCATATATGACAAATTATTGGAATGGTGCGACTGTAAGGGAACATGAAAAACTTGACGGTCTCTGGGAGAGCGGTGTAAAGCATTATCCTGTTAATGGGGAATTTGATGATATATACGCTACAGATCTTAATGGTGCAATGAGTGTTTATTCTTATGATGATGTACTTGGTTATGTTACAGAACAGATAAGAAGGTTCAAGCCGCTTGTTGTTGTTACACAGGATATCAATGGAGAATATGGACATGGAGGACATATGCTTCTTGCAAAGGCTGTATGTGAGGCTGCCGATAACAGCGGCACGGCTTCATTTAAACAGGAATCTGCTGATAAGTATGGTGCGTGGGATGTTCCAAAAACTTATATACATCTTTATGGCGAAAATAAAATCAGGATGGATTTAAGACAGCCGCTTTCAAATATGAAATCAAGAACAGCAATAGACGTTGCCAAAGATGCGTATTTACAGCATGTATCACAGCAGTGGTGCTGGTTCTACGTATCGGATGAATATGAATACAGCTGTGCTGATTTTGGACTTTACAGGTCTACAGTCGGTACTGATACAGGCAATGACATGCTTGAAAATGTAACGACATATGAAGAAAAAAAGCGGATTGAAGAAGAGTCAAAAGCTGCAGAAGAATCCTCAAAACAGGAAGAATCTTTAAAGACAGCCGAAAGAGAGGAGATAAGAGAACAGAAAGCTGCTAAAAAGAGAAACATAGTTCCGGTTATTATTATTGCTGTTCTGGTTGTTGTGCTTGCAGCTGCCGGAGTGGTTTATCATAATTATATGGAAAAGATGCGCCGCAAAAAGAGAAGAAAAAACAGGGGAAAAAATGGCAGTCATAGGGGTAATACAAGATAATCTGTATAAATCACGTGCAAATATAGCAATAAAAAGGATAAAGAAAAAATGTTCCGGGCTTCCTGTTATGATTCACCAGGTCAGTGAAATCCGTGGATACAACAGTACATATGCACTGCTTAATGCAGTTGTTATTCGTGATGCAGATATTGTAGTTGTTGAACTGGACAGGTTGAATGATATCAGGCTGAAATATCCGGATATATCTGAGAATATCAGCATTGCAGCGGTTCTGAAAGCAGGAAATCCTGGAAATGTACTTATAACAAGAAAATTTGAAAAAAAGTTTGGGCATGCTGTGGCATTGTGTGATTCAATGCAGGCTGTAAGGCAGCTTGAAAGCATATTTGATGGTATAGTATGCAAGTATAATGATGATGATACAGTAAAACAGATAGAAAGATTAAAACAGGGGCAGTGTGATGCACTGTTTTTGTCAACAGACAGGGTAAAAGTAACGCAGAGTGAACATATAAGAGGACTTTCCTACAAATATTATGAGGGAAGTGAAAAAGATACATCACAAGGAAAAGCTGTGTGGGTGATAGTGGCAAGATATGATAACAGAGGTCTTATAGATATTCTGGAAAACCTTTCTGATGTAAAAACAGTTGAAATGTGTCGTAAAAAATTGTAGAATGTATTATTATATAAATATAATGCTGTGTGACAGTAAAAATGTAAATATTAATAGTTTAATAGATTATTGGCGAGGATACATATGGAATTTAAAAAGATTGATGATAAAAAGTTTCAGTGCCTTCTTTTTGAAGAAGATTTAGAGGAAAATAATATATCATTAGATGACTTTTTTAGAAATGATACAGAAAAGATACATGGACTTCTTGATGTTGTTATGGAAGAGGCAAGAAAAGAGATTGGTATAGCACCTTCAGGTGAGATGATTTCATTACAGCTTGCACCGCAGCCTAATAATTCTTTGCTTCTTACAGTGTCATCCGGCGGTGATGATATTTCGGACATGTTAAGACAAGCAGGAAAGAGAGCGGCAAAAGCACTTTCTTCAATGAGTCCGAAAGAAAATAATATTATAAAGAATTCAGATGACAGGCGTAAAAAGAAAGTCAAAGAAGCCGAATTTGAAAGTGTTGCCGTCAAAGACGGTGATGAATTTTTTGCGATTGACTGTGAAGGCGGATTTGTTGACAGTGAACTTGCAATATGCAGATTTTCAGAATGGGCTGAATTTGAAAGATTCTGTTCACAGAGCAGAAGAACATGGGGTGTCCGTAACACACTTTATAAGGATAATACTGATGTTTATATTGTTCTTGAAAGAGGAAGATGCTCAACTGTAAAGTTTTCACAGCTTGTTAATGATATGCTTGAATATGGTGAATTTGTACCGGCAAATGTGGAAAAGATAGGATATATAAAAGAACATTATCATAAGATAATAGCTGATAATGCTATTAATATTACTAAAAAATATTGTAATGCCGGATAATTGATAAACAGTATGGAGGAAAAGATGCTTGAATTAAAAGATATATGTTTTAATGTGAGACAGGATTCAAAAGAAAAAGAAATTTTGAAAAATATTAATTTGAAAATTGATGAGCGTTTTGTTGCAATAACAGGACCTAATGGTGGAGGCAAGTCTACACTTGCAAAGATTATAGCCGGAATTGAAAAGCCTACATCAGGAAAAATTATCCTTGATGGAGAAGATATTACAGATTTATCGATAACAGACAGAGCAAATAAAGGCGTAAGTTTCGCATTCCAGCAGCCTGTAAGATTTAAAGGATTGACAGTAAAAGATTTAATTACACTTGCAAGCGGTAAAAAGATAACAATTGCGGAAGCGTGTTCATATCTTTCAGAAGTTGGTCTTTGTGCAAAGGATTATATTAACAGGGAAGTTAATGCTTCACTTTCAGGAGGAGAACTTAAACGAATTGAGATTGCAATGATTATTGCAAGGGGAACAAAACTTTCTTTGTTTGATGAACCGGAAGCAGGAATAGATTTGTGGAGTTTTAATAATCTTATAAGAGTTTTTGAGTCGCTTCATGAAAAGATTAAAGGCTCAATAATTATTATTTCACATCAGGAAAGAATTCTTAATATAGCTGATAAAATTATTGTTTTATCAGGTGGAGAAGTGACTGCTGTCGGAACAAAAGATGAGGTAATGCCAAAGCTTATTGAATCATCAGAAGCCTGTTCAACACTTCTTGATAAACTAGCTTAATAATACAGTTAATATATTTGAATGGAGATTATTTAGATTATGGATGCAATACAAAAAAGCATGCTTGAAAAGATAGCGGATCTGCATGAAGTGCCGGAAGGAGCTTATAATATACGTTCTAACGGAGCACTTGCAGGCAGAAATACAACAGCCAATATAGATATTGTTACAAAGCAGGATAAACCGGGAATAGACATAATTATCAAGCCGGGCACAAAAAATGAGAGCGTTCACATTCCGGTTATATTAAGTGAGAGTGGACTGAATGACTGCGTATATAATGATTTTTATATCGGTGAAGGTGCAGATGTTGTGATAGTTGCAGGATGTGGAATTCATAACTGTGGAACTGATACATCAGAACATGATGGAATTCATACATTTTTTATCGGTAAAAATGCAAAAGTAAAATATATCGAAAAACATTATGGTGAAGGTGACGGAACCGGTGAAAAGATTCTTAATCCCACAACTATTGTCCATATTGATGAAGGCGGATATATGGAGATGGAGACAACGCAGATAAAAGGTGTTGATTCAACAATAAGAGATACACAGGCTGATTTGAAGGACGGTGCATCTTTAGTTATAAAAGAAAAGATTATGACACACGGAAACCAGACTGCCGAGACTAACTTTGTAGTTAATCTTGATGGTGTAGATTCAAGTGCCAATGTAATATCACGTTCAGTTGCAAAAGATTCATCAAAGCAGGTATTTAATTCAAAAATATGCGGTAACAACAAGTGTTACGGACATACTGAATGTGATGCAATTCTTATGGATAACGGACATGTCAATGCGGTGCCTTCGCTTGAGGCAAATGACCTTGATGCAAGTCTTATCCATGAGGCGGCAATCGGCAAGATAGCTGGAGAGCAGCTTATCAAGCTTATGACACTCGGACTTACGGAACATGAGGCAGAAGAGCAGATTATTAATGGGTTTATGAAGTAATGAGATATGCAGAATTTTTAAAAAAAGATGGTGTAATAGGTTTTGTGGCTCCATCTTTCGGATGTGCCACTGAACCCTACAGAAGTGCATTTGACAGTGCAAAAAAAGAGTTTGCAAGGCGGGGATATATTCTTGTAACCGGTCCTAATTGTTATGAATCTTCCGGAATAGGAATAAGCAGTACGCCACAGAAGTGCGGAGAGGAACTCACATATATGTATATAAACAGCAGTAGTGATATTCTTATATCATGCGGTGGTGGTGAGCTGATGTGTGAGACTCTTGAGTATGTTGATTTTGATAAAATAAAGAATTCACCTCCGAAGTGGTACCTTGGATATTCTGATAATACCAATTTTACTTTTTTACAGACAATACTTAACGATACAGCATCTATTTATGGTGTGTGTGCAGGTGCATTTGGCATGAAACCGTGGCATAAAGCAATTGATGATACATTCCGTCTTATCACGGGAAAGAAACTGCGTTTTACCGGGTATGACAAATGGGAAAAGGAATCATTAAAATCAGAAGAAAATCCTTGTGCGACAATGAATGTCACAGAAAAAAGAATAACTCCTGCATTCATTGGAAGTAAAAGGATAGCTTGTGGGGATACTGATATTACTTTTTCAGGACGTTTAATTGGCGGATGTATGGATTGTCTTGTTAATATTTTAGGAACAAAGTATGATAAAGTTGCTGATTTTAATGAGCGATATAAAGAAGATGGTTTCATATGGTTTCTTGAAAGCTGCGATTTGAATGTATTTGCCATAAGACGAGCTATGTGGCAGATGGAAAATGCGGGATGGTTTAAGTATTTAAAGGGCTTTGTGATAGGACGTCCGCTTGTATTCGGACAGGAAATGATGGGGCTGGACCAGTATGAGGCTGTTCTTGGAATTATAGGAAAATATAATGTTCCTGTCATCATGGATGCAGATTTGGGACATTTATCACCGACAATGCCGCTTATCTGTGGAAGTGTAGCAACGGTCAGCATAAAGGGAAATAATTACAGTATAGATATGAAACTGATATAAAAAATGGCGGGCAATAATTTGCCCGCTATTTTATGTATAAAATAAATTTTCTAAAAGACAATCGGAATGACGTGATTCGAACACGCGGCCTCTTCGTCCCGAACGAAGCGCTCTACCAAACTGAGCCACATTCCGCAATAATATTTCCGGATATAATCAATATGCCAAAAACATTATATATTTTAATAGCATTTTGCATAAATGTCAATAAAAAGTTCTGCTTTTAAGAAAGTTGATAAGAGATGTGCATGCACTGTCAGATGGAAGTGATTTGCTGTATGCAAAGCATATCTGGCGTGGCTTTATAGTAGATGGTGTTTTTATCTGAATAAGTGATTTGTTATTAAGCTCTTCTTTTATGAATTCTTTAATAATGCATCCGACACCGAGACCGGTTTTTACAAAGTCAATTAAAAGCTCCATACTATTTACTTCCATGGCTGTGTCAGAAGAAATTTCCCAGCTGCTTAAATAATTGTTGATAAATTTTCTTGTAAGGTTGTTTTTATCAAGAAGAATCAGGTTTGAATTGTTTATTATATCATTTGAAGATATATTTTCACGTTCAATCAGTCCTTTGGCATATTGCGGTGATGATACGAATATGTCATGAATCTGGCCGGCACCTATATAGTCGAGTTTTTTGGCCGAATCGGGTCTGGCAATAAGTCCGATATCAATTTCGTTGTTTTCAATAAGCTCAATTGTGTGGCTTGTTGACTGGCATGATATTGTTATCTGCATATGTGGATATTCTGTAAGAAAATCTTTGAGACAGGGAAGAAGAATGTGCTTGCACAGAGTTGAACTTACACCAATTCTTATATGTCCTATTCCAAGTTCGTGTATATGCCTTAATGTATCTTCACCTGCAGAAATTGTCTCAAAAGCACTGTGAAGATATCTGTAAAGTATATTTCCTTCATTAGTTAAAGTTATGCCTTTTGATGAGCGTTTTATAAGGCTGACTCCAAGTGATTCTTCAAGTTTTTTGATGGATTTACTGACGGCCGGCTGGCTGATATAAAGCGACTTTGCGGCACCGGATATGCTTGACGAACGTGCAACTGTAAGAAATATATGATATAAAGGTATATTTGCTGGATTCATAATGCCTCCTTGAATGATTTATGAAATGCACTAATGTATAACTTCAAGTTATAACTGATATGTATAATATGTATTTGCATTATATCAATAAGTGTATTAGAATACAATAAAAGCATTTAAATTATAGTCTGAAAGGATGGTAGATAAAGATGGGAATGACAATGACACAGAAGATTCTTGCTGCTCATGCAGGTCTTGACAAGGTTGAGGCAGGACAGCTTATTGAGGCAGATCTGGATCTTGTACTTGGTAATGATATCACATCGCCGGTTGCGATTCATGAGATGGATAAGATGACTGTTAAAACTGTATTTGATAAGGATAAGATTGCACTTGTACCAGATCATTTTGTACCTAATAAAGATATTAAGTCTGCTGAACATTGTAAATGTGTAAGACAGTTTGCAATGAAGCATGATATTACTAATTATTTTGAAGTTGGACAGATGGGTATTGAGCATGCACTTTTGCCTGAAAAAGGACTCACAGTTGCCGGTGATGTTATTATCGGTGCTGATTCACATACTTGTACATATGGTGCACTTGGTGCATTTTCTACAGGTGTTGGTTCTACAGATATGGCTGCAGGAATGGCAACGGGCAAAGCATGGTTTAAAGTACCTTCAGCTATTAAGTTTAATCTTACAGGCAAGCCTTCAAAATGGGTAAGTGGTAAAGATGTGATACTTCACATTATCGGTATGATTGGTGTTGATGGTGCTCTTTACAAATCAATGGAATTCACAGGTGACGGAATTGCGAACCTTACAATGGATGACCGTTTTACAATTGCCAATATGGCAATAGAGGCAGGTGGAAAGAACGGTATTTTCCCTGTAGATGATATCACAAGAGAATATATGAAAGAACATTCAAAGAGACCGTTTGTAGAATATAGTGCAGATGATGATGCAGAATATGAACAGGTTTATGATATTAATCTTGCAGAGATTAAGCCAACTGTTGCATTTCCTCATCTTCCTGAAAATACACACACAGTTGATTCTATAGATGATATTAAGATTGATCAGGTTGTAATCGGTTCCTGTACAAATGGCCGTATAGATGACCTTCGTTGTGCGGCAAAGATTCTTGAGGGAAGAAAAGTTGCAAAGGGACTTCGTGTAATCGTAATTCCTGCAACACAGAAAATCTATCTTCAGGCAATTGAAGAGGGTCTTGTTCAGACATTTATCAACGCAGGTGCTGTAGTAAGTACACCTACATGTGGTCCATGTCTTGGCGGTTATATGGGTATTCTTGCTGAAGGCGAGAGATGTGTTTCAACAACTAATAGAAATTTCGTAGGACGTATGGGACATGTTGACTCAGAGATTTATCTTGCAAGCCCGGCTGTTGCGGCTGCCAGTGCTGTTACAGGTAAAATAAGCCAGCCATCAGAACTTGGTTTATAATATAATTTGAATATAGATTAATGGAGGATTAGTGATGAAAGCAGAAGGAAGAGTTTTTAAATATGGCGATAATGTTGATACAGATGTAATTATTCCTGCAAGATATCTGAATTCATCTGACCCGGCAGAACTTGCTACACACTGCATGGAAGATATTGATAAGGATTTTATTAAAAATGTAAAAAAAGGTGATATAATTGTTGCAAATAAGAATTTTGGATGTGGTTCTTCAAGAGAACATGCTCCTATTGCAATTAAGGCAGCAGGCGTAAGCTGTGTTATTGCTGAAACATTTGCAAGAATTTTTTACAGAAATTCAATTAATATCGGACTTCCTATTATTGAGTGTCCTGAAGCTGCAAAAGCTATCAATGCAGGTGATGATGTAGAAGTCGATTTTGACAGCGGTGTCATAACAGACAAGACAACAGGCCAGAGCTTCAAAGGACAGGCATTCCCTGAATTTATGCAGAAAATCATAAAAGCAGAAGGACTTATTAATTACATTAATAATAAGTAATAAGACAAATAAATATTATTAAAATATAAAGCACCGGCATATTTCGTATGCCGGTACTTTAGTCATATGCATATAAGAAAAATAGTAATAATGTAATATATCAATCAGCTGACAACTAGTGTATTATAATGATTAAATTTCTCTATAAATATATGGTTTAAATGAAAGGAAATAAAATGCAGAAGAAAAGCAAAAAAAACGCATCTATTGCCCATAAGATGAGAAACGGATATAACAAAGTAATCAAAATAATGATAGCATCTGGAATTTTGTCACTTATAGTAATTGTGTTGCTTCTTGCTAACATGCTTAATTATGTACAGAAGGTTGAGCGTGCAGACAGAGCAGTAAAGACATGTATAATTGATGTTAATTCCGCAGCAAGAAGTATTCGTGAAATGGCACTTAATACAGATAAGTCATCATATAATACATATGAAAGTGATGTCAAGGATATATTAAATAATGTTAACTCAGAACTTCTTATATTAAAAGGTCTTAACACAGTTGATACGGATTTATATAATCAGTATGCAAAGGCTTTAAATGACTGGGGAACAATTGGATATTCAATTATAAAAGAAATAAAGGCAGGAAATAGTTCTGCTGCAACAAATGATATACTTAATAAGTGTACACCGGCACTTGATAATGTAATCAGCATCGGAGATAAACTTGATGCCGATACTGATGTAACAAGAAACAATGCAATCCGGTTTACATTATTCTTTGCTATAGCAGGAATTGCAGCAATAATTATATTTGTTATTGTAGCAATAATTATTTCGAAAAAGACAAGTAAGAATATTGTCAATTCTATTATGCTGCCACTTGGTGAGATTGAAAAAGTCGCAGCAGAACTTACACAGGGAAATCTCCACAGTCAGCTTGATTATCATTCTGATGATGAAATTGGACAGCTTGCACATAATCTTAGAAAGTCAATAAGAATTTTAAGTTCATATGTTGACGATATTGGACATTCAATGAAAGAATTCTCAAAGGGTAACTTTGCAGTTCAGCCTGAAGTTGAATGGAAAGGTGATTTTGTTGACATTCTTAATTCATTTGTTGCATTTGAAAACAGTATGTCTGATACAGTAATCGGAATACAGAGAGCAGCTAATGAAGTATCTGGAGGAGCCGGACAGGTCGCTGAAAGTTCTAATGATCTTGCACAGGGTGCAACAGATCAGGCTGCAGTTGTTGAAGAACTGACTGCTAGTATTACTAATGTGGCTGAACAGATTGACAAGAATGCCGAGAGTACAAAGAATATAAGCACCAGTGTTGATAATCTCGGAAAAGAGATTGTTACAAGCAATGCAAGAATGCAGGATATGGTTGAATCTATGAATGAAATCAATGAGGCATCTCAGCAGATAGACCAGATTATTGCAACAATTAACGAGATTGCATCAAGAACGAATCTTCTTGCACTTAATGCTTCAATTGAGGCAGCAAGAGCAGGCGAAGCCGGAAAAGGCTTTGCAGTTGTTGCAGACCAGGTAACAGTTCTGGCTGAGAACAGTGCCAAGGCTGCAAAAGAATCAGCAGTACTTATCAGCAATTCTGTAAGTGCGGTTGAAAGAGGTATGGTAATTGCTAATGAAACAGCAGGAAAACTTGAAAAAGTTGCTGATAATTCTAAGCAGATTACAGTCGATGTAAATGATATAGCTGAGACTTTGAAGGCACAGACGGATGTGATTCATCAGATTAATGAAGGTGTTAACCAGATTAATGATGTTGTTCAGACAAATTCAGCAACTTCACAGGAATGTGCTGCTGCAAGCCAGCAGATGAGCAGCGAAGCTGAGAATCTTAAAAATCTTATACGTGAACTCCGCGTTATTAAAAAGTAATATGATAACTCCTGCGATAGCTTTTACGGCTTCGCAGGAGTTTTTTACTGCATGGAAATTTTACAATGAATCAATGTATTTTCTGAACTTTGAAGGCAGGATTATTTTATTGTAAATTGAAGCGTATTGTATAGAAGAAATATTTTCAATGTAATTACGTTCATATTTTACAGATGTTTTCTTTTCGGTCATATCAGCAGCTTTGTTATATGCAATTGCAGCTTCATTTTCAGCTTCATATGTTCCAATCTGGTACATTCCGTTGATGTGGATGGCAGCACGATATAATTTTTTGCCGTTTTTTTCAATCATGCTCACACCGTTATAGCGGTTGATGACACAGATGTTTTCATAACGGTAATCACATGAATCTCCATTTTTAAAAATGTAGTCACGCCCCTCGACAGAGTGTGCACGGATTCCATAACGGGAGAGAATACTTGTCTGCATTCCAAAATCATTTACATAATAGTACCCGCCGCGTGCAATGATTTTGTGGGTTGAATAATAAAACAGGCTGTCCGTATTGAAAATAAGTGTTTTATCAGGTGACAGAAAATAGAGAAAAAACTTTTTGCACAGGTAAACAGGCGTCTTTATATATATTCCGTTATCTCTGAAATTAATAAGTATTATGTATTTTTCAAAAGGTATATTCATGTCTGGAGAATAAGATGTTGTGTGGAGTTCTGTATTTATGATGTGCAAATCGCTGCGGGACAATATTTCGCATGCTTCATTGTAAGTTACGGCGGCTTCATTTTCAGAAGAGAAACTTCCGAGACTTATATGTTTGTTTTTGTGTGTTATAGAAGAACGATAGTAAACAGTACCGTCTTTTTTATATGCAGTATAAACTCCGGCTGGCATATATTTTCTCCTTTTTTTTAAATGAATGTGTAAATTTGCAAAATAATGTTGTGTTTATTCATAACTATGTTGTATAATAACAAATGATTATATGGTTTTATTATATGTCAATGATGTTGATTTTTCCATATAAAAATTAGTAAATGATATTAAGGGTGGAAAGAAGAATGAGTTTGTTTTACAAAAGTACCAGAGACGACAGCGTAAAGGTTACTGCATCACAGGCAATATTAAAGGGACTTGCACCGGATGGCGGTTTATTTGTACCGGAAAGTATTCCTTCATTTGACAAGAGCCTTGAAGAGTTATCTAAGATGTCATACAAAGAAGTGGCATATGAAGTAATGAAGCTTATGCTGGATGATTTCACAGAAGAAGAGTTAAAGGCTTGTATCGACAAGGCATATGATGAAAAGTTTGATACAGATGTAATCGCACCGCTTGTCAAAGCTGATGGTGCTTATTATCTGGAACTTTTCCATGGTGCAACTATTGCATTCAAGGATATGGCACTTTCAATACTTCCACATTTGCTTATAACTTCAGCTAAGAAGAATGACGTACATAATGAGATAGTTATTCTTACAGCTACATCAGGCGATACAGGAAAAGCTGCACTTGCAGGATTTGCCGATGTTAAGGGAACACGTATTATTGTATTTTATCCTAAGAATGGTGTCAGCCCGATTCAGGAAAAACAGATGGTTACACAGAAGGGTGATAATACATATGTAATCGGAATCAAAGGAAACTTTGATGATGCACAGACTGGTGTAAAGAAGATTTTCGGAGACAAAGAGCTTGAAAAAGAGATGGCAGAGGCAGGATTTCAGTTCTCATCAGCTAACTCAATCAATATCGGACGTCTTGTACCACAGATTGTTTATTATGTATATGCTTATACAAGACTTCTTGCAGATGGTGAGATTAAAGCCGGAGACAAGATTAATGCTGTAGTTCCTACAGGTAATTTTGGTAATATCCTTGCAGCATTCTATGCTAAGAATATGGGACTTCCTATTAACAAGCTTATTTGTGCATCAAATGAGAATAAAGTATTATATGATTTCTTCACAACAGGTGAATACGACAGAAACAGAGAGTTTGTTCTTACAACATCTCCTTCTATGGATATTCTTATTTCAAGTAACCTTGAACGTCTTATCTATAGAATTGCCGGAAATAGTGCAAAGAAGAATTCAGAGCTTATGGAATCATTAAAGAACACAGGCAAGTACGAGATTACACCTGAGATGAAAGCACAGTTATCTGATTTCTATGGCAATTATGCAACTGAAGCTGAAGATGCAGCTACAATAAAGAAGCTTTATGAAGATACAGGCTATGTTATCGATACTCATACAGCAGTTGCTGCTACAGTTTACGAGAAATATAAGAAAGAGACCGGCGATGATACAGTTACAGTGATTGCATCAACAGCAAGTCCATATAAGTTTACAAGAAGCGTTATGGATGCTATTGATTCAAAGTATGACAGCATGACTGACTTTGAACTTGTAGATGAATTAAGCAAGATTTCTAATGTTGCCGTTCCACAGGCAATTGAAGATATAAGAACAGCACCTGTTCTTCATGATACAGTATGTGAAGTTAATGAGATGAGTTCAAGCGTTAAAAAGATTCTTGGAATTTAATCGGAATTAATTATAAAGCATAAAGCTTTTGCAAAATGGATTGGAATCTGTTTTGCAGAAGCTTTTTTCATATCTTGTATCAGAGGGGAGAATATGTTTTCAATTATATGGAAAATTTGAAAGACAAAAATGAAAGCGGGGTATTATATGCAGGACGATTATGGGAATGTAACATTAGTTAATGTATCGGGAATTTATGATGAACAACCTTTATTTATTGATAAATTAAAAAAAGGCGGTGCTGGAGTTATAGATGCTGTCAGTATGACAGGGACAAACGGATATTGTGATGATATGGCAAAAGAAAATTTTCGTGAAATGATGAAAGAATATCCGACAAAAGGTATTCATTTTATTGATGGAGGCAATTACCATTATCTCACACTTTTATGGTTAAGTCTTATTGAGGAGCCGTTTGACCTGATAGTATTTGATAATCATTCTGATATGCAAAAGCCGGCATTTGGTGATGTTTTATCATGCGGCGGCTGGATTAGAAATCTGGTGGAAGATTCCGGCTTTAAAGGGAAAGTAACTGTTGTAGGTGTTGACAAAGATAATATAGATAAAGAAATGAAGGAGCTGGGGGTAAAGTTTATTACAAAGCAGACAATACTTAAAAAGAGAGGACAACAGTATGGTCTTGAAAATGAACTTATAGATAAATGCTGGACAGGAAAAAGACCTGTATATATTTCGGTTGATAAAGATGTGCTTGATGAAAAAGAATATAAAACAAACTGGAATCAGGGAATCATGAGTGTTGATGAGCTTTTTGCAATAATTGAGGACACATTTGAAATGCGTAAAGTTATAGGCATGGACATCTGCGGAGAGATGGATGAGGCGGTAAATTCAGAATTTGGCAGCATTTATAATGAAATAAACCAGGCAGTTAATATGAGATTTTTAAAGTTTAGAATTTCTTAATAAAAAAATTTAATAAGGGTGTTGACATTAATATGAGGTAGTGTTATTTTATGTATATCAAATGTTAGCACTCAAATTTAACGAGTGCTAACATGAGATAAATAAGCAGCATTTATTTATGGATAAGGAGTGAGAGTCAATGGAACTTGATGACAGAAAAGTTAAGATTCTGAAAGCAATCATTAAAAATTATCTTGAAACAGGCGAACCGGTTGGCTCAAGAACCATATCCAAATATGCAGATTTGAAACTGAGTTCGGCCACAATCAGAAATGAGATGGCAGACCTTGAAGAACTTGGATATATTGTCCAGCCTCATACATCGGCAGGAAGAATTCCTACAGATAAAGGTTACAGATTTTATGTGGATGATATGATGAGTCAGAAAGAGACAGAACTTGTGAACAGGGAGCAGGTAGTGACAGACAGAGAAAAAGAAGTTGAGTCAATGCAGGGTATTCTTTCACAGAAGGTCGATAAGGTTGAAGAACTTCTTCAGAATGTTGCAAAAGTGCTTGCAAAAGATACTAACTATGCAACAATGGTCAGTGCACCACAGGTTAAAGGTAACAAGCTTAAATTTGTCCAGCTTTCGCAGCTTGAAACAAATAAGATTCTGGCGGTTATTGTTATGGAAGGCAATATAATCCGTAACAAGGTAATAACAGTAAGTGAAGATTTATCACAGGAGAATCTTTTAAAGCTTAACATTCTTTTGAATACGAGCCTTACAGGACTTTCATTGCAGGAGATGAATCTTAGTATTGTATCCAAGATGGAGAATCAGGCAGGAGAGCATATGCAGCTTGTAAAAGAAGTTGTTGATGCTATTGTTGAGACAATAAGCGGAGAAGATAATTTAAAGATATATACCAGCGGTGCAACTAATATTTTCAAATATCCTGAGCTTAGTGATTCGACGAAAGCAAGTGAGCTTATATATGCACTTGAGGAAAAACAGTCACTTACTGATTTTGTAAAAGATACAGAGAGTGATGATTCCGATAATACAGGAATTCAGGTATATATAGGAAATGAAGCACCGGTTGAGTCAATGAAAGACTGTAGCGTAGTTACAGCAACTTATGAGCTGCAGGATGGCATGCGTGGAACGATAGGTATTATCGGACCGAAACGTATGGATTATGATAAAGTTGTTGAAAAACTTAAGACAATTCAGAATCAACTGGATGATGTCTTTAAGAAATCATAGGAAAGGTTGGATATAAAAGTGTCAAAGAAAGAAAAAGATTCAAAGAAGAAAGATGAAAAATTAGAAAAAGATATTGATAAGACTGAAAAAAAAGACGCTGAAACTGTAGAAACTCAGGCTGATAACGCAGATGCAGATAACACTGCAAGCGATGCGGAGGCAGCAGGTGATACAGATAATGATAAATCTGATAATAAAAAGAAAGATCCACGAGACGCTGTTATTGATGAACTGCAGGACAGAGTTAAGCGTCAGATGGCTGAGTTTGACAATTACAGAAAGCGTACAGATAAAGAGAAGTCAGCAATGTTTGAAATGGGAGCTTCAGATGTAATTAAAAAGTTACTTCCTATTGTTGATAATTTTGAACGTGGTTTTAAAGCAATCACGGATGAAGAAAAGGAAACACCATTTGCCAAAGGTATGGATATGGTTTACAAGCAGACAATGAAGATGCTTGAAGATCTTGAAGTTAAACCTATCGAGGCAGTTGGTTTGGAGTTTAACCCGGATGTTCATAATGCAGTAATGCATGTTGAAGATGATTCAGTAGGCGAAGGAATAGTAGTTGAAGAATTTGAGAAGGGTTACACATATAGAGATACTGTGATTCGTCACAGCATGGTAAAGGTTGCCAATTAGTTGGATTTTGAGTGATTAATTGCAGCATTTACATTATGACAATTGAAATTAGTATTTAATGTGCATTGCACAGAAAGGAAGATTAATATGGGAAAGATTATTGGTATTGACTTAGGTACAACAAACTCATGCGTAGCAGTTATGGAAGGCGGTAAGCCGGTTGTTATCGCAAATACAGAAGGTCTTAGAACAACTCCTTCAATCGTAGCATTTACAAAGAATGGTGAAAGACTTGTAGGTGATCCTGCAAAACGTCAGGCAGTAACAAATGCTGACAAGACAATTTCATCTATTAAGAGACATATGGGTACAGATTACAAGGTTGAGATTGATGGTAAGAAATACACACCACAGGAAATTTCAGCTATGATTCTCCAGAAATTAAAGGCTGATGCAGAAAACTACCTCGGTGAAAAAGTTACAGAAGCAGTTATTACAGTTCCTGCATACTTCAACGATGCACAGAGACAGGCAACTAAGGATGCCGGTAAGATTGCAGGCCTTGATGTTAAGAGAATTATCAACGAGCCAACAGCAGCAGCTCTTGCTTATGGTCTTGATAATGAAAAAGAACAGAAGATTATGGTATACGATTTAGGTGGTGGTACATTTGATGTATCTATCATTGAAATTGGTGATGGAGTTATCGAAGTTCTTGCTACAGCTGGTAATAACAGACTTGGTGGAGATGACTTTGATGAGAGAATCACACAGTATATGCTTGATGATTTCAAGAGTAAGGAAGGCGTAGATCTTTCTAAAGATACAATGGCTCTTCAGAGATTAAGAGTTGCTGCAGAGCAGGCTAAGAAGGAACTTTCAAGTGCTATGCAGACAAATATCAATCTGCCATATATTACAGCTACAGCTGAAGGTCCAAAGCATTTTGATATGACTCTTACAAGAGCTAAATTTGATGAACTTACACATGACCTTGTTGAGAAGACAGCAGAGCCGGTAAGAAATGCATTAAATGATGCTGGTATTACAGCTTCTGAACTTTCAAAGGTATTACTTGTAGGTGGTTCTACAAGAATTCCGGCAGTACAGGATAAAGTAAAACAGCTTACAGGACATGAGCCAAGCAAATCATTAAATCCAGATGAATGTGTTGCTATTGGTGCATCTGTTCAGGGTGGTAAACTTGCAGGCGATGCCGGTGCCGGTGATATCCTTCTTCTTGATGTAACACCACTTTCTCTTTCAATTGAGACAATGGGTGGTATTGCTACAAGACTTATTGAAAGAAATACAACAATTCCTACAAAGAAGAGCCAGATATTCTCTACAGCTGCTGATAATCAGACAGCCGTTGATATCAATGTAGTACAGGGTGAAAGACAGTTCGCTAGGGATAACAAGTCACTCGGCCAGTTCAGACTTGATGGTATTCCACCAGCAAGAAGAGGTGTTCCACAGATTGAAGTTACATTTGATATTGATGCTAATGGTATCGTAAATGTATCTGCTAAGGATTTGGGAACAGGTAAGGAACAGCACATCACAATTACAGCAGGTTCTAACATGTCAGATGCTGATATTGATAAGGCTGTTAAGGAAGCTGCTGAATTCGAGGCACAGGATAAGAAACGTAAGGAAGCAATTGAAGTAAGAAATGATGCGGATTCAATCGTATTCCAGACACAGAAAGCACTTGATGAAGCTGGCGATAAGCTTGATGCTAATGATAAGGCTGCTGTTGAGACAGACCTCAATGCATTAAAGAGTCTTGTTGACAGCACAGATGCTGAAAATATGACAGATTCACAGGTTGATGAGATTAAGGCTGCTAAGGAAAAACTTATGGAAAGTGCACAGAAGCTTTTTGCTAAGCTCTATGAAGCACAGCAGGGTGCAGCCGGTGCAGGCCCTGATATGGGTGCCGGTGCAGGTCCTGATATGAACAATGGTTCAGCTTCTAACGGTAATCCTTATGGCGATGATGTCGTTGACGGTGACTACAAAGAAGTGTAAAATCAATTGATGTTTAAACAGATTTACATGCAGTAGTGAAAGTTACAAAGCGTGTATCGATTCGTTAAACATTGGAGCTTGAATTAAACTGCATGGGGCAGAAAGCCCTGTGCAGTTTTTGGTGAAAAAAGCAAAAATTTTACATGTGTATTAGACAAACACAGAAATGGAGTTAATATGGCAGATAAAAGAGATTATTATGAGGTTCTTGGCGTTTCAAGAGATGCCGATGATGCTGCAATAAAAAAGGCATACAGGCAGCTTGCAAAGAAGTACCATCCTGATACAAATCCCGGTGATAAAGAAGCTGAAGCGAAGTTTAAAGAGGCATCAGAAGCATATGCAGTGTTAAGTGATGCCGAAAAACGTCGTCAGTATGACCAATTTGGACATTCTGCATTTGAAAATGGAGGTGCCGGCGGCGGTGGCTTTGATTACAGCAACATGGGAGATATTTTCAGCGATATATTTGGCGGTGGAGATATTTTTGGAGATTTGTTTGGCGGCGGTTCAAGAAGAAGAAACAGTAATGGACCAATGCGTGGTGCAGATGTAAGAAAATCTGTCAGAATTACATTTGCCGAATCGGTAAAAGGAACGAGCAAGAAGATAGATATTGAATTTAAAGACCCATGTAAGAAGTGTAATGGTACAGGTGCAAAACCTGGTACTCAGCCTGAGACATGTCCTAAGTGTGGCGGTAAAGGTCAGGTTGTATACACACAGCAGTCATTTCTTGGCATGGTTCGTAATGTCCAGCCTTGTCCGGACTGTAATGGTACAGGTAAGATTATTAAAGAAAAATGTCCTGACTGTCATGGAAGCGGTTATATCAACACAAGAAAGACTATCGAAGTTACAATTCCAGCCGGAATTGATAATGGTCAGAGTGTAAGAATACAGGGCAAAGGTGAGCCGGGTGTAAATGGCGGACCAAGAGGAGATTTGCTTGTAACAGTAATGATTTCAGCAGACCCTGAATTTAAGAGAGATGGATATAATATAATGTCAGATGTTGTTATATCTTATCCAACAGCAGTTCTTGGCGGTGAAGTAAAAGTTAAGACTGTAGATGGCGAAGTGGTTTACGAAGTAAAACCGGGAACGGCTTCAGGCACGGTTGTACGTTTAAGAGGAAAAGGCATGCCGACTGTAAGAAACAATGCAGTGCGAGGCGACCATTACATCACAGTTATCGTAGATGTTCCTAAACGTCTTACAAATGAGCAGAAAGAGGCTTTGATTGCATACGACAAAGCACTTACAGGCGAAGAAAAACATACAAGGAAAAAGGGATTTTTCAAATAAATAAAAAAATAACGTCTGTTTTCGTATCGGGATTAAGAATCCAATATACGAAAACAGACGTTATTTTTTCCGCGTTTCATGAAATCGAGGACAATTTTCATCTCGGGATTAGAAATCCAATATGTGAAAACAGACTTTTTTCTTCGTTTTAAGAAACGGAGGACAGGTTTAATTTGTAAGCTGTAAAATTAAGTTACAAAAGGTAGTTATTACCTGGTGTCATGTAACTTATAAAATGTCAATCAGCTTAAATATTGACTTAAAACTTAATACTATACATGAACTAGAGGTAATTACGCCTCTAGTTTTTTTATTTTTAAAAAGCTGTCTTATATTAATAAAAAATATGAAAGGTGTAAAGATGAGTAAAAAGCAGTATAAATCCCTTGATTATAATTCAAGGGTGGTTCTTGAACAGCTTCTTAAAGCCGGTTATAGCAAGAAAGATATAGCTGTAACAATTGGCGTAAGCTATTACACAATTTTACGGGAATTGAAAATAAACAACATGACTGCATTGACATACAATGCACAGGAGGCACAGAAACGTAAAATGAAGCTGAGGCTTGAAAGGGAAAAGAAAATTGCTGAGAACAATTAACGAAGAATATATCATTGATGTACTTAAAAATCATGAGTTCCAGTTAAAAAAGAATCAGGAGGAAATTAAAAAAATACTTTCCGGCAAAGATGAGGCAGGGATGATAAGGGCGGCATCAATTAATCACAGTGAGTCTTTCAACAGCCGCACAAATGAACTGCACGACCTTGATGATGTATACAGAAAGTATAAAAAACTGGCACATGACTGGGAATTAAGTGTAAAAGAAAAAGTAAGGGCACTGCTTGAGGAGCAGGAGACTATAAACAGGATTCTTGCATGTTATAACAGTCTTTCAATTAACGAACGTTATGTCCTTGAACAGCTGTATATTAAAAATTCCTACAAAGAAGGAATGGCTAAGCTTATGAATGAAAATGATAAAAGCCGTAGCACTATTCTACGCATAAGAAAAAATGCTGTAGATAACATCAGGGAAATGTATAACAGTAAATTTACCAATCTTGAAATTTATGGGATTGATAAAAATAAAAATCAGAAATACCGCTAAGGGGTTGGCGGTGTGACGGAATCCGTCACAGAAAGGAGTCAGTAATGGTTATTATAACAACATGGAATTTAAAAGGCGGTGTCGGCAAGACGACAACAACATTTAATCTTGCAGCAAATTATGCAAAAGACGGAATGAAAATTCTACTTATTGATTTGGACATGCAGGCAAATCTCACATCATTTTTTGATGCAGATATTGCAAGGCTTAAAACAAACAAACCGGACATAGCAGAAATAATGACTGATGTAATGCCGTTAAGGAAAGGCATATATCATTCAAGATTTTCAAACATTGATTTTGTAAAAGGTTCTAATGAGCTTACCTCGTTAGAATTAAAGGATGTAAATGTGCTTGGGAGATACCTTGCTGATGTTGCAGATGAATATGATATGTGCATGATTGACTGTCATCCGGATGTGTCATTAACAACAGAAAACGCACTTGCAATATCAGACCTTGTGCTAATTCCAATCATTTTAGATGGCATGTCAAGAGACAACCTTAATCTTGTGACAAAAGAACTTATTTCACTTGAAAACAGATGCGGAGAAATCAATTTTAAGATTTTTGTAAATCAGCTCCGTAATCTTAAAAGCCAGAAAATCATATACAGGGATTTGTGTGAAAATCACGACTATTCAGTTATGAATACAAGTATAGCTGACTGTTCGGCAATAAAAAGTGCACTTATAAGGCACAAACCACTTTATATGCACAAAAGCAGATGTCCTGTGAATGAAGATTATTCTGAACTTGCAACAGAAATTCTTGAAAGCCTGGAGGTGAAATAGTATGCCAAAGTTGAACAGCTTTTTTGAAAAGGAAAACAAGATTGAGCAGATAATGACAAAAAAGATGCACCCGCAGCTGATTTCATATAAGAATCTTAATGAATCACGATTCCAATACAAGGAAATTTCAAGAGAAGATGTGGAAAAACTTGCCGATTTAATAGAAATCGACGGTGAAGTTTTGCAGCCGCTTCTTGTAAGAAAAACAGGCGGCGATACATATGAAATTCTTGCAGGACATAAAAGATTTAAGGCATGTAAATACCTTTCAGAAGAAAAGAAAATTGAAAAATTTTCGATGATTCCGTGCTATGTAAAGCAGATGACTGATGCAGAGGCTGAATTTGCCGTGTATTCAACAAATGGATACAGTCAGAAATCAGATTATGAAATAATGCGTGAAATTGAGGGAATGTCACGTCTTATAAAGGAAAATCCTGAAGCATTCCCTGAAGCAGCTTCCGGAAGACTTGTTGAGAAGCTGTCAAAGGTAATGAATATGAGTAAAACTGTAGTACAGGAATATAAAACAGTTTCATCAAATTTATCAGATGAAGCGATGGAAAAATTCAAAAAGAATGAGATAACAAAAGAAGCTGCAAAAACTCTTGCAAGTGTTCCGGCAGAAGAACAGAAAAAAATTATTGTTTCAGGCATAACTGAAACAAAAGCAATTAAAGAAGCAGTACGAACATTAAAAGCCCCTTCTGCATCAGAGATTAAATCAGCGTTTAAGGCTATGTATAATCATACATTGTATACAAAAGATGTAATAAGAAAATATCCGTCACTAGAAGAATGTTTTAAAGATAAAGAGGGCAAAACACACAGCGGACATAGTGAGTACATGCTGAATTACAACTGTTCTTTAAGAGGCATAAAGATTAATAACAGAAAAGAAATAACATGGCATGAATTTGTAAATACTGCAACACAGATGGGGTTATATAACCCAGATGAAATACTGGAAGATGATGAGGCACAGCTTCCGGGACAGGATAATATTTATAATCATCCCGAATATCTGCCTGACGTAAGTGAAAAAGAAAATGAAAAAAATGTGACGGAATCCGTCACAAATAAAGTCATTGATTATCATGAAGCAAATGGCCTTGCCGGAGTGTCTGCAATAGCCAGATGTCCTAAGTGCAGGGCAACGCTGTCAATGCTTACAAATACATATTTCTGCGGATGCTGCGGGATAAATATAGAATGGAGGTAAAATATGGGACAATTCAGCTGGATTTACAGTGATACAAACAGACAATTAAAGGATGATGTGTATAAAGATACATACCTGCTCATTCCGGAAGAATTCCAGGAAAAATACGGAAAGGCAATTTATGAAGAATGTTATGACGGGTATGGTAACTTTGGGGATTATGATGTGTATGAACTGATTCCGGAATGGAACAGGGAAATGATACCTGAAATAATATCAAGAATTAACAGTGGCAAATGGTACTGTCCGGTAGACGATGATACTTTAAAAAATTTACAGGCATATTATGACGGAAAAGATATTACATGCAGATTAAGGTCTTTGGGAATCTGCATGGCATGTTATGACGAGGATAATGCAGCGTTAAAATATCCAATAAAAATCACAACCAAAATTATGGATTATAAAGACGTACAGCCATCGAAAAGCGACCCTAATCAAGGTTGGTAAAGCTAATAAAGATACTTATTCATTTTCAGTATATATCACGAAAAATAATCACAGGGGCGGATGTCCCTGTGGGAAAGGAGATAATATATGACAATATCAATAATATTATATTATATTGTAATAATTTTGGCATTTTCGTGGATGATTGTATTTCCAATTTATATGAAAATTAAGAAGAAGAACTTATGGGATTCATGCTATGCTCTTGTATTTTCATTATTTGCAGTTGCGATAAGTTTAATTAATTTAATCATATAAATTGTTAAATAGGAAGGAATTACAATAGTTTTTAGTAAAGATGAAGATGAGCATTTTGAGAGAAAGAAGGTATAATATGGCAGAGAAAAAAGATTGCATATTTAGCAGGGTAAATGATTACAGAGCCTTGAAAACGAAATACTGCAAGCGGGAAGGAAAGTGTAAGTTTTATAAAAGCTGTAAGAGATACAATGAGACAGGAACATTAAAAACTCTTAATGAGCAATAAAGAGTAATCCAAAGAAAAAGGAAGCCTGTAATACACGAATTCTTGTCATATATCTTGTTGCTGTAGATGTTTTTTACTTTATGTAATGTGACGGATTCCATCGCATCTGGAAAAGGAATGATATTTTATGAAATATGAATTACTAATTATGTTAGCATTTTGTATATTAATGGCAGTATTAATTTCAGTAACTGGGAAGCTGGATAAAAATTTCATTGATGAAAAGGTGAGCGGACATAAAAATATGTTACTTCTCTGGACCGCTTGGCTTTTGTTACTTATTTTGGGAATACCAATAATAATATGTCTTTTTTTAATTTAGTATTATAGGTGCATCAAAGAATGAAAGATAGAATAAAGTAAGAAATACTAAGTAATATTTTGATAAATCCTAAGGGAAAATTGATACGTTATTTAACTGAAAGGGAGTTAAAGATGGCTTTGGAAACAAAAATAATGATTATAGTCGGAATAGGAAGCGGTATTATATTGGGAATACCGTTTACACCGATAATTTGTCTGATAAGACATGTTTTAATAGTACCGTTTAAACATAAAAAAATACTTGAGAAAGCTAAACGTGACGGTCATGTTGTAAAAGCAAAATTGATAAAGTGGCATGATGCTCCTAGCGAATGGGGAGATGGTTCTACAGATAGCAGTAGATATATAGGTTTATACGTGTGGGAATACAACGGGAAAAAGTATAAAGCACACTTTGAAAGTCAGACACCTATACAGGAAGAACTTACATTATATTTTGAAAGAAATCCAAGAAGGGCAGTTAGAGAAAGAGCTTTGGGATTGCATGAAAGTCCAATAGTTTTATGTTACCTGGTTTCGGCCTTAATTATGAGTGCAGTTATGACATATATAGGAGTTTTACATGGATTCGGAGGATAAAGATTATGAATGTATTTGGAACTACACATGCTGGTTTTATTATTTTTTTTACAATACTGTGTTTTATTGCAATATTATTAATAGCACTTTTGCTAGCAAAAAAAATAAGTAATAAGATTCTTTTAATTGAAATATTTGTTATTGCACTTTTATGTGTGAAATTAGGCTGTTCAGCAGCATTAGATATGGTTTTCAATAATTCTTCAAATAATATTGGAAAAGCTATTCATGATAATTACCCGGATGCAGAAATAACAGATTTTGATAAAGAAAACTCATATGGCGTATTTAATTGTGAAGATAAAATATATCATTATTATGTTAAGAAAAATATGCTTGTTATAAATGATTGTGGTAAAGAAATCTACATATCAGGAGATAAATATTAGTTGATAATTTTATTTGTTTTTACAATATTGTGTTTCGCCGTGACTATTTTAATATGATGTAAAAATTTAGGCGGAAAAAATGTACGAAAACATTAGAAATATTGAGTGGTAGCGAGGTGACAAAATATGTTTGGAACAATCACAAGTGAAGTACCGAAAAGTTCATATGTACAGCTGGATTTAGTTTTGTATGCAGGAATTATAGTGTTGGCAATAGTTGCTATCTGTGTAAGATTGATGGTTAGCTTTGCTTTTGGTAGAACAACTAAAATAATAGCTGCTGTTGTAATGATATGTACAATAACTATATTTATATTTGCCGCAGCGACAGATATTAAAAAAACTCAAAATCATATTAATAATTCAATTAATCAGTATGAAGAGGCAGTATCAGAAAGTCACGAAAATATTGGAAAAGCTATTCATGATAATTACCCGGATGCAGAAATGCTGTCTGATGTTTCATCATCCGGAAGTTTTAAATATAAAGAAGAATTTTATACATACAAAGTAGAAACAAATGTGTTGTATATCGAATGTTATTCCGACAGCAATGTAAATAATGTGATTATATCAGGAAAGGATTATTAAAATGTTATTAACAGTTGCAGATTTAAAAAGTAAATACAATGGTGTTTTTGATGATGTGGAAGTATTTTACAATGAGGGAACTGCATTTCGGGGAACGGTGTCCGGAGAATTTGAAAATGGTGTTTCTGACAAATTTGAGGTGCTGGATTTTAAACTGGCTGATGAGGAATATTACCGTAATTATATATCAGACAGGCGTGTACCTGTTGATTTTATCGATTTTTACGGTAAAAAAGATGCAAAGGTATTATGTGTATTAGTGCCTGCAGAAGCGGCATTAAAGGAAGATAAAAGCATTGTGTTAAGGAGCGGGATTTAATGAAAAGACTTGTTAGGAAAAACAGGCAGATAAGCAGAAAAACAATAGTAAAAGCGATTATGGCAGTTACAGCTGTTATATTGTTTTTTATTGTATTTAAGGTCAAACTGCCGTTTCCGGCAGTAGCTATAAACGGAATGAAGATTGTAATAACAGCGTTCATGTTATTTTTAATGCTGTCTTTCAGAACTGATTAGACAGCCTCCCTTTTCGGTATTGCAGTTGCAGCATTGTCCGTAGTATCAAAGCAAAAAAGGGATTTCCTGATTGGATAATCAGGATTCATTACTGACCCGGGACGGAAACCCCACAAAAATCCGTCCCGTTTTAATTTGTGACGGAATCCGTCACGTTTGTGGAATAATGCAAAGGGTGAGAGATAAAATGAAATTTGATTACTATTATGGAGCGGAATCGGAGCAGTACAGCTTCCTAAAAATTCCAAAGCTGTTTTTTACGGAAGAAATATATGAGGGATTAAGCCTTCAGGCAAAGCTTCTTTATGGGCTTATGCTTGACCGGATGGCACTTTCGGCTCAAAGGGGCTGGTATGATGATTATAACAGGGCTTATGTTAAATATACATCAAAGGCGGTTGCGTCTGATATGGGAATCAACCAGAAATCAGCATTAAAATACATTAAAGAATTGTCTGATTTTGGGCTTATAATAAAAGTACAGCAGGCAGGACTTGCAGATATAATCTATGTAATGAATTTTACAAAGATACGACAGGCGACTGTGCATCCAGATATTCAGAAATCAGACAGTATACTGCAGGAGAGTGAAGCAGAAAGTATTAATACAGAATCGCCGGGTAAGATGGACGTGTGCCATGATGAATCGGGAGGCTCTGTTAAAAAATTATCGGATATGGACTTAACGTGCAATCCAGCCCATGAAACCACTGTAAAATTTACACCACTCCAAAATTTACAGTGCTCCAAAATTTACACCACTCCAAATTTTACACCACTCCAAAATTTACATACCCCTGAGCAGAAGAATAATAAAAATAATTATAATAATATAAATGCTAATGTATCAAATAATACTAATCAATCTATCTATCAATCATATCAGTCTGAAGATAAAGGACAGACAGATATGACAGAAGAAGAATATTATGAGCAGCTTGTCAAGGCAAATATAGAGTATGACATTTACATCCGGGATGCAGACAAGCAGTCATGGTATGACGAGTATTACAACATCATTCTTGAGGTCATAATGCGTAATTCTGATAAGAGCTACATTGCCGGAAATGCCTGGTCGCAGAATTTCGTAAGAGCAAGATTTTTAAAAATAACATCATCTGACATGTTTTATGTACATGACAGGATGCAGCATACGGTATCTGACATAAAAAATATAAAGGCATACCTTATAGCAGCATTGTTTAATGCACCGACAACAAATAAGGCTTACTGGCAGAGTCGTGTGAATCATGACATGTATTCAGACAGCCATTCGGATTGATGTGGCACGAAAACGGAAAATGTTGTAGAATGGAGACAGAGAATTTATGATTGATGTTACAAGTTTGCCTGAATCACAGTATATGTTTATATTCCGTGTACAGGTGGTGTTGATTGTTTTTTTAGTATTAAGATTAGGGAGGCTGACATTTTATATAATACGGAAAGATGAAAAGAGTATACAGCATATATTAGGAAGTTTTTTTCAGTTTTTATTTCCATTTATAATGTTTATTTCACAAATGTTTTACTATAAAGTAGTATCAAATGTATTACTGTTTGCTGTTTTATTAAGTGTGGTAGTACAGTTAACGTTTTATAAGCAGTAATAGTTATGTAAATACATATATTAAATATATGCTGCAAATATATTGAGGATGTATTATTTAATGTTATTTTAAATGAAAAAAATAATGAAAATTTTTTATGAAAGCAGTAAGTTAATATTGGGATTAGGTAAAAATTTCAAATATAAAAAGGAATGCATATTTGTTATTTGTGTGTTATTTATGTTGACCGTATTCACCAATATTCCTAAAGTAAAACAAATTGTATGTATAATATTATATCTTGTACTGGTTATATTTGAGATAATATTTTTGTCAGATAAAATTATGTTATCAGTAACGGGCTTTTTTAGATATGGTATCCTGTATTATTTTCAGCTTATGGGCTTGATTTTTATTTTATTTTGCATGTTTGAAAGTAACGCAGTAATTTTAATGGCTTTTATATATATTACAGCAGCTGTGTTGTGGTTGGGGTTCAGTTTGCTTGTAAATAATAAAGTTGGAAATCTGGTAAATGAGATTTTATCTGCAATAATGGCAGTTTTTGTTTTGATTAAAGATTTAATTATAAGTATAATTCCAACAGATATATTAAATATTGAAAAATGTGTTACTTTTATGGGTGGAATCCACAGTTATTCATTTGAAAAAATATGCGGGATTGTATTTAATATAATTATCACACCATTTCTTATAATAAATATAATGGCATTATTATTATGCACCATAAAGGCTTACTGGATTGAAAAATATAACAATGGTAAAGATATTACGCAGGATATGATGCATGATGATAAAATAAATAACATATAAAATGTGACGGATTCCGTCACGTTGAAAGGAACGGCATGATATACACAATAGAGCAGATTAAAAATAAAAGCAAAGAAGTGTTTGATAATCAGGATTTTGTAAAAGAAGCATACTTATTTGGGTCTTATGCAAGAGGAGAGGCTACGGAAAAAAGTGATATTGATTTTATGATTGTATTAAACAGGGCCGTAGGAATGGAATTTTTTGGGCTTTATCATTTCCTGCAGAAAGAATTCCAAAAAGATGTTGATGTTTTAACAGAGAAAGAGGCGTATGATATTATGCCTGAAAGCATTGAAAGGGATAAGGTAAAAATATATGGGGATGAATAATAAGACAAGACTGATGTTTAATCTTGCATATATATATTCTTATATAAAAGATATTCAGGGCATTTGTGATGAAGAAGATTATAAATATGATAGATAACAAATTACGTCAGCAATATAGACAGGCTGTTGAAGATTTAAGAACAGCATTCAAGGAAACTTGTTTGTACAGATTGTGTGAAGAAGTTGTGAAGAGATTAAGTAAGGTTTTGAGATAGTAAAGGAGAAGAATTGAATATGAAATTTAAAGGAATTGAATTAAAGGATAATACAGAAGCGGAATTATTAATCGCAATTGAAATAGTAAATATTAGCGATGAAGACGAATTAGATGAATATGGTGAAGAACTGGAAGAAACATTATATGATGAGGTTTTTGATTATGATAACTGTAATGTATATACTGAATTTTTAGATGATAATCTTTTAAATGTGCGTTGTGATGATATTACATTTAATGAGAAAGGTGTTGAGCTTATTATAACAATTTACAAAGATATTATAGAAGCAAACTTAGATAATATTAATGTAATGATAGGTGTTCATGTTGATGGTGAATGGTTTAAAAGAGAAGATGGTTCTGAATATAATGAAGATGTTGTTACTTTGGAAGAGTTTTTAAGTAATATTGAATATTAAAAAGTGACAGTAAACCGAAGATTCATTCGGTTAGGAGGTGGGAAAGTGTATGTGCAGATTGAAAAAATTTATAATAGGTGAGAATAAGAAAAAAAGTGAATTTGAACAGTATAAAAAGCTGTATAGTAAATATCTTAACATGGACAAACAGCAGTTTGATTTTGAATATATAAAATTAAAAACGGAATACGAGCATAAAAAGAATGTAATGGTGGTATTTATTGTAGCTGTTGTTCTTAGTGTTATAACCGGAATCTGGAGTAGATTTTTTGAATTTATGCAGACAGTATTTACTTATTCGTCAAAAAACGGTCAGATAGATGAAACCATAATAATTATGAGTTTTGTTATTTGTGCAGCTGTTGCTGTATTTGCAACAATTATTATTTTGTGTATAATATATATGAATGGCAGATATATTAACGATTTACGAAAATGCATTATGATTTTGGATGTAATAGAAGGTCGGGAGAGGAATATAATCTATGAATGAAAATGAATTTACAGTACGTTTAAAGCAGAGATTATTAATAGAGTTTAAAAAACAGGACAGAAGCGGTGTATATGGATTTACACAGCGGAGCATGGCATATAATTCTAACAGAATAGAAGGAAGTACACTTACAGAAAAGCAGACAGCTTCAATGTTCGAAACGGGAACATTTTATACAGATGACACAGATGTTATATTCAGGTCAAAAGACATTGAAGAAATGAATGGTCATTTCAAAATGTTTAATTATATGATGAAACATATGGATGAACCACTGTCAAGTGAATTAATAAAAGGGATGCACAAAAACCTTAAAGAAGGCGTGTTTGAAGATTTGGCAAACGGTTATGCAGTCGGAGACTGGAAAAAACGTGAAAACAGAGTGAGTGATATAAGTGTAGCTTTACCGGAAAAAGTTCCGGAACTTATAAATGATTTGATTCTGGATTTTAATAGCAATGCTAACATAACACTTAGAGATATTGCAGCTTTTCATGCCGGGTTTGAAAGTATCCATCCATTTCAGGATGGAAATGGAAGAGTCGGCAGGATGATTATACTAAAACAATGCCTTGATAATAATATGGTACCTGTTATTATCAGGGATGAAAATAAAAGTGAATATTACAGGTGTTTAAACAAGGCACAGCACATGCGTGATTATGATGGGCTTGTGAGATATTTTGAAAAAGAGCAGGAGTATTATAAGAGTAATACAATAAAGATGTTATATTCATATGAAGAACTAAAAGAGGCTTCTTATGAAAACGATGAGCCGGATGAGGAGTATATACCTAATATTTAAGAGGCTGAAATACAAAACTGACAGCCTGTAGATAAAGCTGTCAGTTTTGTTTAATCAGCGGTTAATTCTCAAAGTTGATGATTAATGTTACATGTATGCTGATATGTAGTGATTTCTTGAAGTTTTTAATTGCTTTTTGAAAAAATTTTTTCATTATCAAAACCTCCTTTTCATATTTTTGAAAAAAGTTAAAAATTCTTACATATTTAATATGACAGACGAAAAGATTTTTTCTGTCAAAATTTGTCTTTGGAATTTCTTTAATACACAGGAAGTGTGTTTCTATTCTTTGTTAAATCAAAAGAGCGGTTTCCCAAAAGTTTATATTGATATGTTTGATAAGTATAAAAAATAATAGGAATATAAAGTTTTAGAATAAATGTTCGATATATATTGTGTATCAAATAAAATTTTTATGAGGAGATGCTGATAATGGAAGAAATGTTGGAGTTACTAGAAAAAATTTTAAAAGGAAGTGTGCCAGCAGTGGCTGTTGGGGGATGTATATTTTTGTTTGGATTTATGAAATTCCAGAAAATAGCTGCAACGCCTAGAGAGGAAATTCTTTTTATGAGCAAAAAAGATAAATTAATTAAGGATACATATGCGTATTTAATTTTATTTATTGTATATTCATTAAAAAACATGATGTTTGCATATATAATTACTAAAGAAGTCTGTCCGATATATATTAGTATATATTTTTTTGTAATAGTTGCAACAATCATAATTGCGGTAATTAGTAAAAATAATGAGGCATATATATTGTTGATTATTAGTACGGGAGCTTTATTGTCACCACTAATAAAAATTCTTTATGAAGTAAATAACATTGCTGTAATTGAAATTGTAACAGCTTTGGCTGAAACATTTTTATGTGAAATGATTTTAAATGAATATGATATTAAGGTTGAAAATAAAGCGGATTTTTATATTATAGAAAGTGAAAATACTACGCCATGGTATGTATATAGAAGACTTGATGAAAAATATATGCTTTGTGGAGATAATGCTGACAGAAGAGAATGCAGTAAGGTGAAACAGATAGAATATAATCCCAAATTGATTTTTTACAGAGTTGAAGATAAACAGGAAGAGAAAGATAAAAAAAATAAGGCAGATGACACTAAATGACACTTTTGAGACTAAATGACACCAAATGACACTGGATGACACTGACGGAATGTAGTAATATATACTTGTCAGAAATATAAAGACGGCATAAATGTGACGGATTCCGTTACAAGAATTAAATAAGATTAAAAGAGGAAACCTGGATTAAGAGATTAATCCGGGCTTCCTTTTTTTGTGCAGTGAATTTTATAAAAGGAGCATAAAAGATGCAGATAAGAAGCCCACCGGAAAAAATATATATGTATCAGTTTTAAAGGCAGATTAACAGTCTGCCTTAATTTATTGATTTTTAAGGAGAAAATGCATGGGAGTAAATAAGTTTGAAAATTCGCAGTATCCTTTTGCAGCGTTTGTCACAAATCTTAGCAAATACAGTGAAGGCAAACTTGTGGGTGAATGGGTGGCATTCCCTACAACGAAAGAAAAGATGGATGCCGTGCTTGAAAAGATTGGCGTAGGAACTGGAGAATATCAGGAATATTTTCTGTCTAATTACGACTGCTATATTAATGGACTTTCAGGTGTACTTGGGGAACATGAAAATTTAAGCGAGCTTAATTATCTTGCCGGGGTATTAACAGATGAAGCGGATATTGAAAAATTTTCAGCAGCAATTGAAACGCTGGAGCATACAGGCAGCCTGAAAGATGTGATTAATCTTGCTTTGTCAACTGATTCGGTTGAATTAATTCCTGAAGCAGGAAATGATGAAGAGCTTGGAAGGTATCTTATAGAAAATGAAGGCCGTGATATTCCTGAATGGCTCACAGATTACGTTGATTACGAAGCGTATGGACGAGATGCGGCAATAAATGCCGGGGGTACATATGTTTCTGCCGGATTTGTAAAGTGTAATGATATTCCGGAAGAATATGACGGAAGAAACATTCCTGAAGAATACCGGCTTGGGGAACATGAAAAAGATTTAAGCGACAGCATGCGTCAGATGCGTGATGCACTTGATAAGTCGGAAAAAATCGTGTCACATGATGAAAATGTGGAAGCCGGCTATGATGAGCCGGAGTGTTCTCCACGTATATGAGGAGTGGCATGATTGAAAAAAGCGGACAGCAGATGAAGGAGATTACAAAACAGCTTGAAGAAGGAATCAGGCAGCTTTATGACAGTGATAAATATGCTACATGGCTTGACGTGATGTCAAAATTCCACAGCTACAGTTTCAGAAACTGCATGCTTATTGCAATGCAGAAACCGGATGCAACGCATGTTGCCGGATTTAAGAAATGGCAGAGCCTTGAAAGGCATGTAATGAAAGGCGAGAAGGGAATAAGAATCATAGCTCCTTCGCCTTTTAAAATAAAAACGGAATGTATGCAGAAAGATTCTGATGGAAATACAGTTCTTGATGCCCAGGGCAATGCTGTTTACAGTGAAGTTGAAATAAACATCCCGTCATATAAAGTAATAACGGTATTTGACATTTCACAGACAAAAGGAAAGCCGCTTCCTGAAATAACATCAATGCTTGCCGACAATGACAATGACTATGGAACGCTTATTGAAGCTGCGTGCAGTTACAGCAGTGTTCCTGTAAATATTATTGAAATAAATAATGGGAGCAACGGTTTTTTTGACAGAAATACAAATTCAATAGGCATAAAAAGCGGAATGAGTGAGAGCCAAACATTCAAAACAATAATACATGAAACTGCACATTCGCTTCTTCATGCCGAAGATGATGACAAGTCAAGAAACCAGAAAGAAGTTGAGGCTGAAAGTGTGGCTTATGCGGTATGCAGGCATTTCGGAATTGATGCGTCAGACTATTCATTCGGCTATATTGCCGGGTGGAGCAGAAATGATGATTTAAAAGAGTTCCGGTCGTCACTTGAGCTTATACAGAAAACTGCAGACGGCATTATTACCGGAATTGAAGAAAAACAGAAAGTTCTGGATAAGGGCATTGAAAATGAAAGGGCTGTTTTATACCCAGACACAGATGAGCCTGAAAACATAATAAAAATGTGACGGATTCCGTCACAAAAAGGAGAGATTTTATGGAATATGTAAATGGAAAAAATGTTGTGATTGAAGAAGAAAAACAGGAAAGAAAGAAAAATTACAGCAATGTGATAAGTTATGTAAAACTTCTTGAAAAGATGAAGGAGAAATCATGAAGGTTTGTTTTAACTGCGGTTTTGAAAATGAAGAAGACAGTCAATACTGCGGTAACTGCGGCTGTAAAATCAGTGATTCAGGGAGTGGAAAAACAACCAGGCTTACGCCTGATTTGTGTCCGGACAGCATTAAAACCGATACTGAAAAAATACAGCTTGCAGAACTTGTTGATGAGCTTAGAAATGAAAACAGGCAGTGTGTCAGTACAAATGACTGGTACAGATACAGCATCATGACTGTTATTCCTTTTGCAGGAGCTTTTTATTTTGCAGCACATAAAGAAAAAAATAAAAACAAGAACAGTTATGCAAAAGCAGCAATGCCAGTTAATGTTGTCATGTCGGTTATTGTTGTGCTTGTCATTGCAATTGTAATTGCTGTTTCTTCATCAGTAAAGAAAAGCTCCAGTGCGGACAATCCGGCTGAAGATGTGACGGATTCCGTCACGTATGAGCAGCCTGTCCCAGAAAACGAAGATGAACGGATAACTGCATTTTCATATGATTCAGCTGAAAACATAATCCGTTTTGAATTCAACAAAAAAACAATGAAGTATCCGCTGGATGTAAAGGATTTGACGGATGCAGGCTTTACGTATGTTTCACAGACTGCATCGCCGTTTTCAGCATCAAAAGTAACACAGTCATACGAAGATGCAAATAAATCATCAGTGCTTGTAAGCGTGGATATATCAAAAGGTGAGACCTGTGAAAATATTGCGGTACAGTTAAATAAAGGCACAAGCTGTTTTTCACTCACGTCTGATTCGGATTATGAAGCAGCAAAAAAAGTATTTAAGGATGCTGCTTCAACAGATACATCAGAATATAACGCAGAAAGCAGAAACGGTATTGTGTATTTCATATTTGGCAGATATAAAGCAGGAGTTTCACTTAAAAACAATATCGTATCTTCCGTGATGATAAAAGAATAAAAATGTGACGGATTCCGTCACGAGTAAAGGAGTTTTGATATGAAAAGAGGAAGAAATAAAAAACAGATTCTTATTGCAGTTATTGTTGCCATTGCAGCATTAATCATATGCTCAATAGCTACATCACTGCTTCCGGCTTCAATAAGCCGTTTCAAGGGAATCATCTTCTGGATTCTGTTTTTGGTTATTGCAGTTCCGGGAGTATATTTTGTCGGAAAAAGCGACAGGTTTTAACATGATACATATAAATAATGCTTAAAAAGATGTGCCGCCGGATGGTACATCTTTTTTTGCGGCATGGAAAGGATTTTTTATGATAAAGGATATTAACAGAATTATTAAAAACAGGAAAGCTGCAGCTGCTTTAATGGCTGCATTTACACTTATGTTTATAACACTCTGCCCGCAGCCGCTGTTTGCAGCTTCAGGTGCAGAAATAGTGACAGACTCTTTCGGCTCAATATTTGAGATTATAAAAGCTGCGGTAAGTTCACTTGGTGCGTGCATTCTTTTGTGGGATTTCTTTGAAATGGGAACAAGCATGCAGTCACAGGAAGGAACAATGCAGGCCATGGGATTCAAAAAGATTGGCGGTGCACTTCTTATGACACTTGCACCGCAGATTGTCGGTGCATGGCTCGGATAAGACGGGAGGCATAAAAGTATGGTTATGCTTGCAGTATCACCGCCGCAGTGGATTGTAGACCTTCTGTCCGGCGGTTCAATTTATACGCTTGCACAGGAACTGTGGAATTTTGTCATGAACCTTACAATGGTTCTTCTTGGCAAAAACGTAAGTGATTTTTCAAATCCGCAGACATCAGAGCTTATGCAGCTTATTGGAATGAGTGCCGGAACGGGGGCATGGGATTATGTAAAGGATACCGTGTTTCCGTTCTTTCTTTCAATGGGAACTGCGTTTTTAAATATTTTTGCACTTGCCGGGTTCTGCCGGCAGGCATCAAATTTCAAGGAGGGAATAACGCTTGAGGCCGGCTTTGAACTTTTTATAAAACTGTTCATTGCAAATGTGCTCATGGTAAATCTTCTTGACATCATGCAGGCTTTTACAGGCTTTGCAATAAATACGTCAGATGTGTTTATCCCAAATGCGGTGCCGAGTGTTGTAGGCGGAGATTATGATGCAGGATTCAGGCTTGCAATGCTTTTAGTGGCACCAATTTATTTAATCGTTGCAGCGGTATGCTCAATAACGATTCTTCTTGAAGTGCTGGGAAGGTTTCTTAATCTTTTCATGCTTATATCGACAGCACCTGTTGCAATGTCAACAATTGCCGGTGGAAAAGGGTTTGAGGCTACAGCCGCTGCATGGTTTAAAAGTTTTCTTACAAACACGCTGCAGATAGTTGTGATTGTTCTTGTGATACAGATTGCAACAAGAATCAACTGGAGTCTTACGTCGTTCATGAATGTGTCAGGGCTTGGAAGCTGGTTTGACGGTGCCGTGCCGGTTGTAGGTGCACTTATTTTCATGCCTTTTATGGCAACTGCAGTAAAGGCATCTGATACGTTCCTTAAACGTTCATTTGCATTGAATTAGGAGGCACTTTATGAAAATACACTTAAATAAAGATTTTAATACTGAATACAAGATGGATTTCTGGAAAGGATTTTCAAGAACGGAAGTCGGGTATATCCTGCAGGGATTCATTCTCGGAGGGATTGTTGCAGCCACTGCATTTTTTGTTTTCAAAGTCAGTCTTGTATTTTGTATTTACATTGCCGTTCCGTTTGCGGCACTTGTTGTGTTTGCACATATGTACAAATACCAGGGGTACCTTGCATTCATTGAAGCGGTAAAGGAAATGAGATACAGCGAAAAATGCAGGGTGCTTGTCTATGAAACAGATGAAAAGCCGGACAGGCATTTCAGAATGTATAAGGAAAGAAAGGAAGGATACAAAAATGGCATTTTACATAAATCCGGTAAAAAAATTTGCTGACAGCGTGGTATTTACAAAACCGCCCTACAAAGGGCGGTATCCGCAGAATATACGTGACAGCCTGTTTGTGCATAAGATGTTTAAAAACGGAATGGCACAGGTTGAAAACGAGCCGGGTGAAAACCTGTATGACAGATGTTACGTTTTTTCTGATACAAATTACATAAATAAAAATAACGATGAAAAACAGAGCGTTCTTTTAAATCTCATGACATTTTTAAAATCAATGTCGGCTTCGTTTAAAATCACGGTTGCAAACGAATACCAGGATATGGATAAATTCATTTCCGACATATTCAATGACATGAATTCCGCAGAGTATCCGCTTGTATCAGCCGGCATAAAAAGATGGATTGACGAAAAGATTGAAGATGCAAAGCTGCATGATTTGAAACGCATGCTTTATCTTACAATCACGGTAAAAAGTCCTACGTATGACGAAGCAAGAAGCTATTTTCTTGCAATGGACAGTGAGCTTGACACAATGTTCAAGGCGATGAAGAGCTTTATAGTTCCGCTTGACGGCATAAAAAGGCTTAATGTGTTAAGGAACTTCTTCTATCAGGAAGAGAAGGAAGAGTACAGCTTTGATGATGACGTGCTTTATGATGTAATCCCCTTTTCAGGGGAAACAGGATTCAGGGATTTCATGCTGTTTAATAATGACAGGTATGTTTCAGTGCTTTTTGCAAGGGAATTTGACATGTCATTAAATGAAGGAAACCTCATACATACAATATCCGATACTTCATACCAGTCATTTGTGACGATTGATTATGCACCTGTTGAGCATGCAGTTACAAAAGAAATGCTTAAAAGCAAATACGGAAACAACGAACTTTCAATAGCGAAAGAGGCTGATTTAAAGAAGAGCAACAACCAGGCAGTCACAGGCATTTCATATTCAAAAGAGAAAAAGCGTGCCGAACTTGAAAGCTATATGGATGAACTTGATGATGAGGATGAGGAGTGCATACAGGCAGGACTTCTTGTTGCAGTGACTGCCTCATCGGAAGATGAGCTGGCACTGCGTATTGATGAAATGAAACGGAAGGCGAGAAAAACGGGAGTGACACTCGACACATATAATTATGTGCAGCTTAAAGCATTTAATACGGCACTTCCTACAGGTGTCAGGATGGTAAAAAATATGCGTCCTTTTTATACAGGCTCGCTTGTTGCAATGCAGCCGTTTTATTCTACGGACATTACAGAACCGGGTGGTTTTGTGATGGGAGTAAATAAAACAACAAAAAATCTTGTGTTTGCAAACCGTAAAAAGCTGAAATCTCCGCATGGATGTATTGTTGGTCCGACCGGGCTTGGAAAATCATTTTTCATAAAAATGACGGAAATCACACAGACACTTTTATCTACGGATGATGACTTGCAGGTCATTGACCCGCAGAATGAAACCAAAACGGTGGCTGCACTTTACGGCGGGCTGTTCCTTGACTTTACGCCGAAATCAAAAATACATATAAACCCGATGGAAATTCCACAGGAAATGTTTGATGCCGGAATGACTGGAAAAAAGGTATTTGTATCAGCTGTTACTGACTGGGCATGCTGTTTTGTGGAAGCTGCGATGTATAACACGACTTTCACACAGGAACACATGACTTTCATAGGACGTGCGGTAGAAAGTGTTTATAACAGTATATTTGAAGCCGGAGCAAAAAGGCAGCCTACAATTAAAGACGTAAGAAAAGAACTTCTTGTAATGGAAGAAAAGAGTGACAATCAGTATGACATAAATATAATACATTCGGTGATACTTACACTGGAAGTATATACGGAGGGTGTCTATGACATGTTCGCATATGAATCAGATATTGACATTTCAACAAACCGTTTTGTATGTTTCGGGTTAAAAAATGTGCCGCCGAAAAACTGGCAGCCTGTAATGGTGTCAATAATGTTTTTCCTTTCGCAGAGAATGAATTACAACCAGGAGCTGCAGAAAGCAACGAGGCTTATTGTTGATGAGACACAGGTTGTGACAAAACAGCAGTCATCATCAGAGATACTGCTTGAGGCGATTCGTACATACAGAAAATTCGGCGGCATTGTAACGCTCGCACTTCAGAATCTAACAAGTGCACTTGAAAATCATAATTTAAGGGATATGCTGCAGAACTGCGGCTACAAGATGTTCTTTCCGCAGACAGGGCTTGATGCGGCAAATCTCTTAAAGATACAGCCGCTAAGTGAAAAGGAATTTGATACGCTGTCAGACGACAATCCGGGAACTTCAATCATGTGCTGGGGGAAGAAGGTTGTTATTCTTGATTCCCTCATGCGTGAAGATAATCCGCTGTATGAAGTATTTTCAACAGATTTCCATGAAAAAGCGGCAAAGGCAAAAAGGGATGCGGTAAATGAAGATTAACGAGACTAAACAGAAGCTTCATCTTACACAGGACAAGAAGTTTGACACATACAGGATGTATACGATAAGAAGCCCGGTTGAAGATGATTTAAAAGATTCAGGTTTGGATGTGTCTGACAGCCAGACACCGGAAACATATCTGTCAAAAAAAGAAATAAAAGAATATTCAAGAATTCCTAAAATACAACAGGAAAGAATTTATGAGACATTTAAAAATTCACCTGAATACAGGAAGTTCAGGAAAGCACTTGAAAAAGAAAAAAGCGTAACCGGAACATATGAAAATACGATGTATCAGGAAGTTTATGGTGGACAGGATTCGTTTATTTCCGGTGGGGATTTTTCGGAAAAGTTAAAAAAGCACCGGGAAAAAAGTGACAGCTTTACGATAGAAAAAAATGAAAAAGTTCCGCAAAGGAATGAAAAAGACATTGAAGAAAGCCGGGAAAACTTGAATGAACCTGTCAGTTATAAAAACACTTATAATGTCGTGGATTCATCCGGTAAAGGCACATTAAAATCCGGTGACAATGGCAGGGCATATGTTAAAGCCGTTTCACAAAAACAGACAGAAGCCTCATTTGATGCTTCAAGGTCGGCAGCATATTCAGCGGCTGCCGCAGGAAGCGGCGGCACGTCAGAAGCTGCAAAAGAAGCTGTGAATGCAGTAAAAAAATATGCGGAAATTATTAAGGAAGCTGCACAGGAAAACAGTGGAAATCCACAGCAGATGCAGGAACAGACTGATTCAAAGACATCCTCATCACAGATGGGAATGATTCAGAAAGTAACTGCCGCCGTCATGGCACTTGTAGGTTTCCTTATGGCAGAAATCGGAGTTGTGATTATTCCACTTCTTATAATAATAGCTGTTGTGATAATTGTATCAACACTTATTGTTTCAATCATTTCATCGGTTGCGGCATTTTTTACTCCTGAAAAGGAAGCGGAAATTTCAGGCGGAATAAAAATGCAGATGCTTTCGCAGGCAACAATAGCATACACAGATGATTTAAAAGAAGCTGCAGAAGAAGAGGGCATTGAAAAATATGTCAATTATCTTCTTGCCATAATGGAAACTGAATCACATGGTGAAGGAAACGACCCGATGCAGTCATCTGAATCTGCAGGACTTGAACCCGGAGGGTTTACAAATCCACAGGATTCAATAAAGCAGGGTGTGAGTTATTTTGCCATGTGCATAAGAAAAGCTGAAGAAAATAACTGTGATATAAAATGTGCGGTCCAGTCTTACAATTTCGGAAGTGGATTTATTGATTATGCAGCTTCATACGGCGGCACATATTCGCTTGAACTTTCAGAAAGTTTTGCACAGGAAAAATCAAATGGAATCAAAGCGGATTATGCAAATGACATTGCCATTAATTATAACGGCGGCTTCAGATATGCATACGGAAATATGTTTTATGCAGAGCTTGTAAGCACATACATATACAGTTATGAGGACGAAACAGTACAGAAAGTTATAGATGAGGCTTATAAATATTATGGGTGGGATTATGTTTCAGGCGGATGTTCACCTGACTATGGAGGCTTTGACTGTTCAGGACTTGTGCAGTACGTTTACAGACAGGCAGGAATTGATTTGCCGCGTCTTGAAAAAGAACAGTTTGCAGCGTCACAGGAAATTTCCATTGATGAAATACAGCCGGGAGATTTGCTGTTTTACCAGAACGAGACATCAGATGGAAGTATAGGACATGTTGCAATTTACATAGGAGACGGAAAGACTTTTGAAGCAGGAGACCCAATAGGAGTATATGAAATTAACGATTCATGGCATGCAGAAAACTTCCTGTGTGCGGGAAGAGTCATAAACAGAGAGTAAAAATTAAAGGAGAAAAAATTAAAATGGAAGAAAAAGTTTTGGAGAAAATTGATACAGAATATGAGTTCTTTTTTCTTGACATGGTAAAGACAACAAAAGAAAATCTTTTTGCGAAATCGGGAGAGATTGAAAGCAAAAAGGAAATAGTGAAATATCTTAACAGCGAGGTACAGAACAATAAGGAAATCTGTCTTGAACGCATGATTACGTCCAACGGTCTTATAGATGAGTTTTATAGATACGTAACAGACCATTCACAGATTCCGTTCACAAAAGCACTTGAAAGCTATATGAAAAATTATATGGCATAAAACAAAAACAGTTTAAAGCACTTAAAAAATATATATCACATTTACGAATACGGAGCCGGAAAAAATAACTTTCCGGCTTCGTATTTTTGAATTTAAGAGGAGAAAAAAACAGATGGCAGATTGTAAAGGCAGACTGTTAAAAATGAATACTGCAGTGTCCTGTGTGTGTGAAAGGGTCTTAGGGAATCTCCCTAACAAGTCCGCAAACCACTTTATGAGTGGTGTTTTTGTATAACAAAATGCGTATCTTGCAAAAAGAAAAAACATGGCAGTGCGGAAAAGCCCTGAAAGTGTGGCACTTTTGTGGAAAAACTGCCACAGCCGCATAAATGCTGGTGCCACAGCTGATGCACCGGGGTGTGGCAGCTGTGGCACTGCATCACCCCCTGATGCACTTTTGCCACACATTTTTCTTAAAAGTGTGGCAGTTTTTTTTAGAACCGGTTTTTAAAAAGGAGGAATGAAAATGTCGGTATCAATACGAATATCTGATGAAATTTATGAAGAAATAAATTCAGTCAAGCCGCCGGAAATGAGTTTTGGAAAAACGGCAGATGCACTGTTAAAAATTGCAATGAAATGTCTTGATGATGAAGACGGAAATGATGAAAGCGGTGATGATTTTCCGGAAAAAATAAAACGCATTTCTGAAAAGCAGAGTTGTGAAAAAGAAGATGCGTTTTGTGAAAATGATGATTTGAAAAATGAAAATGCTTATGAGGAAAACAGAACATCCGGTTATGAAAAAATTGAAGAAATGTTTTTGAAAATTGAAAATGAAATCAGTGAAATTTCAGAAGAGATTTTAAAAAACAGGGATTCAAAAAATAAAAACATGGAGTGTCCCCGACAGCAATTTGACATTTACACATCTTCTGTAGAACCGGCACAGATAAAAATGGCTGATGAAAAAATCATGAAGATGATTCCGTCACTTATACAGATAAATGATGAAGTCTGGGCCGGAATACGCTGGAAGATTGATGCACAAAACCAGACAGGCGTTTTAATCAACTGGGGAGTAAACAGGCTTGCATCTTTCAGCGTAAAGGAAAATAAAATCATGGTAACGTCAGCCGAAATGCTCGAGACGTGGCATGAATACCACGGAAGCCTTATCGACTTCATGGCAGAGTGTGAAAAGAAAGTCACTGAAATTTTTTACCACCGTGAACCGGAATGGTTCAAAGTGGGGCTGCAGTTTTTACAGGCTGATGAAAGAAAAAGCCTGTATGAAAAACAGGACATGATAAACAGTGAGCGTGAAAAGAAAGGACTGAAAAAATATGACAGCTGGAGATATTAATTTAAAAATTGAAAAATGTGAAGCGGAGCTTGATTCACTGAATGAAAAAATCACAAAGAAGAAAAAAGAGATTGCAGCTCTTAAAAAGAAAAAACAGCAGCTTGAAATCACGGAGCGTAACAAAAAGAATGAGCGTATCATTTCGGCGATAGAAAAATCAATCGGCAGTGAAGTGACTGACGATTTGATAAACAGCTTTTTACAGTACAGGAAGTCACATTCATGATTTTGGAGGCGTGAAAGATGAAAAGGAAAAAAAGCCCTGAAGGTTTCAGAAAGAAATTAATAGCGATAAGACTTACAGAACCAGAATACGAACATCTTGCAGAGCTTTATGAAAATGCACGCACCGGGAATGAAGGTCTTCTGATATGTGATTTCATGCGTAGCCAGCTTCTGTATGAAAATTCAGAGAGCAGCTATAAAAACATGATTAATGAATTAAGAAAAATAAAAACGGAACTTCATCAGGTACTTGCATACAGCCGAAGCATCAATGATGCAGATGCCGTGAAAAATCTTACAGCCGCAGTAGATGCGGCTGATAAAAAAGTTGCAGAAATGAAAGAGGTGATTAACGGTTGGCAACAACAATTTTAAAAAATCTGAAAGAAGCGAAAAAAGGAAATCCTGCGGCACATTTAAGAAATGCAATTACATACATAATGAATCCTGAAAAAACTGAAAACGGATTATGGGTTACGGGAAACTGCGGAATTACATCTGATGAAATTTACAATACGATGATGGAAACAAAAAATGTCTTTCAGAAAAAATGGGGACGGCAGGGTTATCATTTTGTAATATCATTTCCGCCGGGCGAAACAGATGAGAAAACCTGTTTCAGTATCGGAAAGGAATTTTGTGAAAATTATTTCGGCGACAGGTATGAATATGTAATGGCAGTGCACAACGACCACGAACACATGCACTGCCATATAGTTTTTAATTCAGTCGGCAGGCTCGATGGGAGCAAATACAGATATGTTGACGGCGACTGGGAAAAATACATACAGCCGCTGACAGATTCGCTTGCATTAAAACACGGGCTTTCAAAGCTGGAATACGACAAAGGCAGAAAGAAAGGAAAATCTTATGCAGAACATGCCGCAGAAAAAAATGGTAAGTTTACCTGGAAAAAGATAATAAGGCTAGACATTGATATGGCGGTATCAAATTCAGAAACATTAGAGGAGTATTTTTCTGAAATGAAACGTATGGGTTATGAAGTACGTGTAGGCAATTCGGAAAAATATGGAAAGTATGTATCGTATCACCACCCTGCGATGAAAGAAGTGGACGGAAAGACTTCAAAGAAAGCAAGGCGTGACTACAATCTTGGTGAAGGTTACACATATGAAGACATAAAGAAAAGAATAAAAAGCAGATATAAGGTGCATATGCCGCGAAATACAGCATATGTCGATAAAAGCCTTCATGAAATCACAGAGCATAAAAGCAGATTCCAGGTATGTGCAGTAATGCGTTACAGCCAGGCATCACAGTATCATTTTTTTGACATGCAGTTAAAAGACCAGATTCGTGTAAGAAAAGACCTTCTGCGTATAGACAGCCTGCGTGATGAGTGCAATTACATTCTTGATAACAATATACGTGATGCACCGCAGGCACAGAAACGGCTGGATGCTGTCAGGGCACAAATCAGGAAGCTTAAAGAAAATGAAGATGATAATAAATATAAGCGTCTTTTTAATACACCGCAGGAAGCCGAGATGGCAGAAAGGTACAGAAATATATATAACAGTCTGGTTAATGCGTCAAGTGAAATGCCTGATGAAGAATATGAAAAGCTGTCTGATGAACTTGAAAAAATTGAAAATGAAAATCCGGGCATTGCAGCTGAAGCAATGACTGCAGTTACGGATGAAGAGACAGAAAAAGAGCTGTCGGTTCTTTATGAAGAAAAAAGAATATTAAAAGGCATCATAAAAGGAGCAGATGTGACGGAATCCGTCACAGAAGCAGAACCGTTTAACAGCATAGACATGAGTTATGACATTAAAAAAGGAGTGTAGGCAGTTATGGAAAATATTGAGGAATTGAAAGAACATGTAAAATTTGTGACAAATCTGTGCATGCCGGGAGGCGGGCTTGAAGAACTGATAGAATCATCGGTAAAGGATGACATTTCAGCACGTTTGTTTTTAATGGCGGTTTCATCAATCAGGGATGCCGCATCTGTCAGGGAGATTTTTTCGCGAGCTGACAAGGATTATGAAAACAGCATTAATGAAAAACTTGCAGACATGTATACGCCTTTTGATAACCTTAACAAAAAGATAAATGAGGCTAACGACCTGGCAGTAAAAGTCACTTCTGCAAACAAAGAAATACGTGATATGTTCCAGCGTGAAATAAAACAGTCGTTTGAGCGTGAAAAGGCTGCACAGGAAGAGCTTAAAAAGCAGTATGGCGATACACTTATTGCAAAAGATAAAGCATATAACCTTATGGCTGAAAAGGCAGATAATGCAGAAAGAAAACTTGAAGGACTTATAAAGGAAAATGAACAGTTTAAAAACACTATTGAAGATATTAAGAAAAATGCACAGCAAAGCAGCATAAAGCAGCGTGTGCCAGAAGAGCAGCCGGAAGAGCCTGAACATACCGGACTGTTTGCGGGATTTAAAAAGAAAAAGCCTAAAAATGATAATGCTGCATACATTTATGAGACATTCATGAATGAAATTCTTATGAATAAGGATTTTTCAGATGAGCAGAAAAATTTTCTTATAGACTGCCTTGATGAAAACATGCCTTATGAAGAGATAAAAAGGCTTGCAAAGCCGGAACTTGATGTTGCAATGATGAAAAGATTAAAGACCTACTACAAAAAAAGAATCAAATAAAAATAAAGCCGGATGATTAGATGTTTCATCCGGCTGTGCAGGTTGTGAGAAATGATGGGTTTGGTTTATTCTTTTCCGGAAACAGAGGATGATTCAAGGCGTTCAAGCTCTTTAAGAACCAATGCGGATACAAAAGCGTTGCAGCTTTCGCCGGTTAAATTTTTTATGCGTTCCTTTGTACCTTTTGGAAGATTAACAGCAATCCTGTCAAATTTTGCATTATATTTATTTATAGCTTTTTTAGTGTATTCAGGTGTAGTTGCCATTATATCAGCTCCTTATATATTCATATTATATACAGGATATTAACATAGGATTATATATAAAGTCAAATGTATATATTCAACTTATGCATAATGCACAATAAAAGCAATATAAACAACTTATATAATTGGTTATATTGAACATTGCATATTCAACTTATATATGTTACTATAATGATGTAGAAATAAAGGGAGTTGATACCTGAAGTTGCCGGCAAAAATCATCAAATAAAATAATTAATAAGAAGAAAGCGGGGTCTTGCAAATGTCAAAAGTAAAATTTGCAACATGTAAAGGTGTCTATGAATATGATGCCACAGACATGACAAAGGTAGAATATGAAAAAATTAAATGGAATAGAGATACACCAGAGTACGTCAAAATAAATGACGATGAGGCATATTTCAATGAATTCACCTGTTTAGGTGGATACGCAGGAACTTGTGATTGTATGTCTCATCCACGTAAAAAATGGATTAGATTTAACCCAACTACAGGTAGTCACAAGTAAAAGATAAATAATAACAAAGCACCCAAAAGCGAAAACATAAAGGGTGATTATGAATTACAGAGATAAACAACAAATAAAATAATTAATTAAGAAGAAAGAGGTAAAAATCATGAATAAGATAGTAGAAAAGGCATATGAAATAAATAAAAAAGCAGGCGGTTTTAATATTGAAATCCCCGATTTAGAAATTGGTGATATTGTAAGACTTGGTGATGTCTGGGATGGGAATGGAACAAATCCTGTAGAATATTTAGATGAAGATGGATTGGCTTCATATTCTTACATAATAGCTGATGATGAATGGATTAATTATGTATTTGAACCATTGGAAATAAATGAGGATGAGTCTTTGGATACAAAGGTTAAGATTAAAGAAATTGAACTTATATAAGGTGTGTGACAATATGATTAGGGAAAAAATTATAGTAGAATATTATGAGAATCGAGAAACAAATGAGATTACTTTAAATTATGATTACACACAGGATTATTATACATATAAGCGAGAATATAATGTGTTTAAGAATAATGGAAAAGTATCTAAAACAGATATGAGTAAGTATGATTTTGTCAACAGAGAAGCTGAAAGGCTTTTAACAGAACGTCTAAAATTAAAATCAGAAACAGGTGAAGATGAAAAAAAAGCAATGGAACTTGCTAAAATTGTCAGAAAAGCTTATGAAGATATGATAAATAAAGACCCAGAATCAAAATATATGATTGAATGGGATTATATAAAAGAAGACATGAGATTTGACGATTCATTAACACCTGGTTGGGTAACAATAAAAATAAAAATGTCACATTCAAAATGGTATGATAGTGATGAGGGCTTTGGACATGCACCTTCAACGTATTATTATCAAGTTCCTGCCTGTGTTGAAAAAGAAGCAAATGAGTTACAAAAAATAAGAAGAAAACATCAAAATGATAATACATTTAATTTTTGGATAACTGATTATCCTAAAAGGGTTGTTCGAGAAGCGGACCATTAAGAATTGCATACAGGAAGGGAATAGAAAAAAGACCACGATTTTACATTTGTGGTCTTTTTGAGCCTGTTGCGAATGTCTGCACTTTTTTCCTATAATATTAAATGACACTTTTGAGACTAAATGACACCAAATGACACTGGATGACACTAAAAAGGTGTGGTATTATATAATCGTCAAATAAGATAGAGTTTGAAAAGCACGGAAATGCCGTTTAGGCGTTCCCGTGCTTTTTTGTACCCTGAATCACGTCTGACAAAAAATTGAAAAAGGAGGAAACAGAAAATGAAGTGGTTAATGGAACACATGGGACAGGCTGCAGCTTGTGCAGCCGTACTTCTTGCCATCATAGCACTTGCCGTTATCTTTTTAAAAGAAGGCGGTGCAGCGGATACTTTTATCCAGGGACTTTTCACAAAGCTCTCAAATATTTAGTTTTAAATTTAGAATTGAAATTTCAGGGGGCGTGGCTGCCCCCTGTATTCATGGAAAGGAGAGAAATTGGAAGAGTTTCAGACAGGAATACTGACACCTGAAAGATTAAAGCCGCTGCAGAAATATCTTGATGATGAGGCAGTCACAAATATTGATTATAACGGAACGGAGCTCTGGATTAAGGACACTTCAAACAGGTGTTACCGTGTTAATGATGAAGATGTCACTTATGAATACATAAATTCACTTATAGCACATATCGCGAATTCAAAAGGAAAGCGGTTTAATTTTGAAGAAAATGTGCTTGAAACAGAAAATGAAGAGCTTCATATAAGAGTTACGGCAGTGCATGATTCGATTGCCCTAAACGGCAACAGCCTTATGATAAGAAAGACAACGACAAAGTCACGTTTTACATATGACATGCTTGTAAAAAGCGGATATGCAGACATGCAGACGCTCAATCTTTTAATAAACTGTATCAAGTCCGGGTGCAACGTGATGATTGCAGGAGTTCCGGAAGCCGGAAAATCAGAATTTGGCAAATATCTTAGCCTTTATATTCCGGATAACGAAGTTGTCGTGACAATCGAAGATTCGGCGGAATGGTTCTATAAAAAGCTAAAGCCTGATGCAGCATGCATTGCATTAAAGACAAATGAAGTTTTTGACTACACACAGGCAATAAAACTTTGCATGAGATTAAACCCTGGAAGAATTCTCTTTACGGAAGTAAGGGGAAGTGAAGTAAGCGACCTTGTGTCGTTGTGGACGACAGGCGTTCCGGGAATAAGTACAATACATGCAGGAAATTACAGGAGCATTCCTGACAGGATATTAAATCTAATGCCTAAGGATGCCAACCTCCTGCAGTTTGAAAACAACATATTTGAAAACCTTGATGTCGGGGTGGTTATAAGAAAAAGAAAAATGCCGGATGGAACGGCAGAAAGGTTCATTGATGAGGTAGGCTTTTTTGAAAGAAGCTGCGGTTACAACGTATGCCACGATTACTTAATAAAAGGCAGTGCGGTAACTGATAAGATACCTGACAGTATCATTGAAAAAATGAAGTCTGTTAATATCACCAATCCGTTCCATCTTGACAGAAGGGAGAAAAGATAAATGAATAAAAAGAAAAACCGGTTTTTCTATCTCAATCATAAAAATCTTATAGGTGAGATAGAACAGTACGGCTATGTGTATTCGCTTAAAAACCTGATTATAACGTATCTTTCCGTTATTGCCGGAAGCATTCTTACAGCATTTCTTTTTAAGCTGCATGCGGCGGGATATGTTATAATAGCGGTTTTTGGTGTTCTGATTACACCGTTTCTTATAAGAAATTCATACAAGGCACTGTATGAACAGAGACGTTTTTCCGATGCGTCAAAATATATGGAAAAGATGCTTTATTATTTCCGTGCATCAGGAAAAATCATAACCGCACTGCAGAACGCAGAAGAAGTTTTCCATGATGGGGAAATGAAGAGTGCAATACATGATGCCGCAGGCTTAATAAGTAATCCCACATTTGTGACGGATTCCGTCACAAATGGAAGCGTTGAGGAAAGGGCATTAAAGATAATTGAAGACAAATACCCGAACAAAAGGCTTAAAAGGATGCACGCATTTTTTATTTCTGTTGAGAAAAATGGTGGAAGTGCTGATTTGGGAACGGAAGTACAGCTTAATGACAGGGAAGACTGGGTATCAGATGTAGTTGCAAGACAGAAGGAGAAGAAGAGGTTGTGCCGCGTATTCATTGTTTTTTCAGTGTTTGTGATTCTTTTCTGCCTTGCATTTTTATACCTGCCTATATTTTATAAAGCGTTCAGTTTTGATTTGAGCGAACACTTTGCAGTAAGGGCAGCCTCTGTTGCCGTAATAATTGTTACGGTGCTTCTGTATACAAAGGTAAGCAGTGTTTCCGGCGTTAGCTGGGTTGAAGAAAAGGCACCTGAAAGTGATGAGAAACTGGCAGAGCGTTTTGATGGGATAGTAAATTATGACATGAAAAAGCAGCGTAAGAAATCATTTCTTATTGCACTTGCAATGGCAGCCGTAACGGCTGTTTTTTATATCATAACGAAAAATAAGCTGTTCACAGCTGCCGGTGCAGTGATTGCCGTATTTATAGCTGCTTCCTACAGATTCGGATACCAGGCATTAAAGGATGACATGTCAAAAGAGATACAGTCTGCCTTTCCGGAGTGGATTATACAGATAGCACTTATTATGCAGCATGATACGGTACCTATGGCTATAGCAAAATCATACGACAGTGCACCGGGAATCTTAAAGCCGGAGATAAAAAAGATGCTTCTTGCTCTTGATGAAAAGCCGACATCGCCTGTGCCGTTCAATGATTTCATGAAGTTTTTCAATATTTCAGAAATCAATGAAGCAATGGGAGCACTTTACAGTGTAATGAATGCGGCAGGCTCTGACATAGACAATGAAATAAGAAACGTGCTTACACAGAACAGGAAGATGACACAGAGGGCTGCGGCAGTAAAAGCCGAAGACAGACAGGCGGCATCTGAATTATATGTTTATGCTGAAGGCGGAATCGGATGTGTGCTTATGATGACAGATATGGTATACATGATGCTGTCTTTTTTAAGCCTTACAGGAAATATGTAGGAGGTCATTTATGAATCAGGTATTTAAAACAGGACTTTCGATATTCCTTATGTTCCTTGCAGCACTTGTGCTGAGTGCAATTATAACGGCTGACAGCCAGGCACAGGCGGCGAAAAAATACGCACAGGATGTGACAAAGGAAATAGAAAGTGCAAATCTTTCTGACAATGTGATTAACGGATGCATACAGACTGCAGATGATAACGGCTATATACTTTCAGTTGATAAGATGACGGACGAGACAGGAAAAACAGTTATATGTGAAGTTGTTCTCAAATACGATTACAGCATTCCTGTATTAAAAATGACATCACATCATGAGTGCCGTTCATTTGCAAGATAGGAGGCAGATTTGAAACAGCTGATTGAACAGGCAGGAGGAGTTGCCGCTGATGCGGTGATTGGAATTGCCATTGCCGGATTTTTCAAGGCAGTATATGTAATTTTTACACTTTTTTAGGAGGGAAACATGGAAGATATAGTAGATTTTGCCGGGGAGGCGGCACTTGGAGCGTTAGTGACGCTGATTCTTATCGGTGTGGCACTTAGCACTTTTATCGGAGGTGACGTAAATAATGCCATAACCGGTTTTACGCTGCCGGTGCTCGGCTGATAGGAGGCAGGAAATGAAAATTGTAATAAGGCATGCCGGTGAAGCAGCACTTGCAGCATTCATTTTTTTGAGTGCAATGCTTCTTGTGCAGAACATAACTTATAAAAACAGCAGCGGTGTAACGTCAAAGGGTGTTGTAAATGTAATCGGACAGGAAATAAAGCCGTCAGATACGGATTATGATTCTTATGCTGATTCAGATATTACAAAGAATTATGCTGCAGCTGCCAAACCGGAAATAAGCTACAATGATGATGCCGGAATAATAAAAGCCGGAAATACAGTGAAGCTGCCGGAGTATTTTAACGTTAAACTTGAAGGCAGTACATACAGTGCGGTGCTTGTTAATTCCTTCAGGGTAATGTCTGTAAAGGATTCAGCCGGAAATGATTATATAAACGAATACAGTGAAACTGACAAGACAATAAACTTCCGTTATCCGGGAACATATACGCTGCAGCTTTACGTATATGACGCACAGCAGCATGAGTGCAGTGAGGAAATAAAAATCGCCGTGGAGGAAGCATCATGAGAAATATAATTATTGCAATGGTTATAATGGTTTCTGCGGTGTTTTCAATCGGAACAGTTTTAAGCATTGATGCACGCAGCATTCGTGAAAGTGAAATGTCTGACAAACTCGATGAGGCAGTCACAGGAGCGGTGACGGTGCTTGATAAAAACACCTATGATATATCATCAGCAGATGAATTTGTATCAGACATGCTTTCAGTGTTAAACTACGGCATTGAAAGCGATGGCAAAGTAACGGCAGATGTTCTTGATGTGGATTACGAAAAAGGGCTTCTTAATGTGCTTGTAACACAGGAATTCAGTTACCTTAATAAAAGCACTGGTCATGTCACATCTGTGCAGAGCATTATTCTTGAAAACAAAAAATGTGATGAAAACATTTCCGGAAACGATTATGCCACAATCGAATTCAGGCTGCCTGATGATGAAATGTCAAAAACATACACAGTGAAAAAGGGCTCACAGATAGATTCTCCGGCTTTTGATGAAAAAAATATTAAATTGTGGAAAACAGACGGAAACGCCGTAAATTTCCCCTTTACGGTGTATAATGACATGATTTTTGAGGCAGATGTGGAAAAATAGTTCTTGCATTTACATACGTAACATGTATAATAAGCTTAAAGATACATATTATATATAAACTTCCGGAGGTGATAACATGACAATTCGTGAGTTAAGGGAAAGGGCAGGAATGAGCCGCAGGGAATTTGCAGAATATTTCCATATATCATACAGGACAGTGCAGGACTGGGAGCTGGGATGCAACAAGTGCAAGGATTATATTATAAGGGCTTTTTATTACCAGCTTCTTTACCAGAAGAAAATCATTGAGGCCGGCAGTCAGGAGTCGGAAAAAGAAATGTGACGGAATGCGTCACAAATATGAAATGTTTGAGGTGAATTTCGATGATTTTACATGATAAATATGATATAACGATTGACGAAAATATATGGATTGCAAAAAGGCTTCTTGTTGATGCTGTTTACAGTTCGGCAAATCTTGAGGGAATAGCAGTTACATTTGCACAGACACAGGATATTCTTAATAATGTGAATGTGTCAAAACTGACACCGGTTGAGATAAATAAAGTATGCTGTTTAAGAGACGCATGGGAGTATATGCTTGAGCACATTAACGACAGTCTTGATTTAGGATATTTAATGAATGTCCACGAACTTATTGCAAGATTTGACGTGCCATATTCATATTTAGGCAGGATAAGGACTGATGACGTTATGATAAGCGGAACAAACTGGAGACCTGAAGTACATGGTGCAGAATACTACCATGAAGAAATCATGAAACTGCTTGACAATCCAAACATCACAGACAGGGCAGTAAAAACAGGTTTATGGCTTATGAGGAGCCAGATATTTAAAGACGGAAACAAGAGAATCGGAAGTTTTGCAATTAATAAAATATTAATAGAAAACGGAAAAGGAATATTTAAAGTTCCGGTTGAACTGGATGGTACATTTAAACAGATGCTTGTTTCGTATTATGAAAGTAATAATGCAGATGAACTGGCGGAGTGGGTATATGATAACTGCCTTGACGGAGTAAATCCGGTAAAAGTCATGGAAGAAACAGAAAACTATGAGACAGAAATCAGACAGCCACGATTATAAAATGTGACGGATTCCGTCACAAAATAAAAATTTACTCTGAATAAGACTTCATTTTATATAACGGGAGGGAAAAGACATGATTAAAAAGAAGTTATTTAAAACATCAGTAATTCTTGTTGCACTGGTTACGGCGTTCTCATTCGCCGGATGCGGCAGGAAGAAAACAGCAGATGTAAACAGTACAGATGTAATACAGGCAACAGTTTCAAAGGAGACAAGCAGCCTTGCAGCCAAAGAGCTGACAAAAACAGGAATTGTCAGTTTTGACTATACGGATGCAGACGGCAATACAGTACGCCTTGAAGGCAAAGCTGTAGCGAACGAAAATGGTGATGCAACCATTGAGGTTACGGATGCAGACGGAAACAAGGCGGTCTTTACAGGAAAGGCATCTACCGTTGACGGTAAACTTACTGTTTCTGACATAAAGGTAAAAGAAGCCGGTTCGCTTGTAAAATCAGATGGAACGCAGCTTGAAGTTACAGAAGATGCAAAGATAGAAGATGCAAAGGAATCAGACGGAAACGAGTCATCTGATATAGCAGCTACTGACGAAGTGAAAAACGAAGTAAAGGATGCACAGGAAGAAGAAAAGAAGATTGAAGAGGCAAGGGATGAAATAAAGAATACGGAAGCCTCTGACGTTGCAAGCAATAATAACGGCGGCAGTAACAAGGGAAATGAAAACGGCGGAAACAGCAGTAACGGTAATGCCGGAAACAGCAGCGGCAGTTCTGACAGCAGCAATGGAAACGGCAACACAGGAAACAGCACAGTAACACCGACACCACCAGAACCAACACCAGCACCAGAACCAACACCAGCACCAGAGCCAACACCAGAACCGGCACCAAATCCAGAACCAACACCGGCACCAGAGCCAGCACCGACACCTACTCCGGAGCCAACAGAGCCTGAACCAACGCCAACAGAGCCGGAAACTGACAGCCGCTATGACGGAATTCCAGATGGTTATCCACATAGTGTTGTTGAAGGTCCGAATGGATGGCAGTATGCAGGAAATTCAAATACAGTGCAATGTAAAGGACAGGATGTAAAGCAGGGCACAGATGTAGAGTGCCCTTATCAGTTAAGCACATATACTACAAGATATACGGTAAATCCGCATACAGAAGAATTTGAAACAAGGTATGGTTTTTATTATATTGGCAATAGTGACGGCGATATGAATGATTCAGACTGGCAGTTATTTGAACAGCTAGGAGAGCAGTATGGCTGGATGGGGGGAGCATGTCAGAAAATAGGAACTTTTTCATGTGGGGAAGTCTGGTTTTTAATTTTCGACTAAAGAAAGACTGAAATAAAAGATAAGATTTGACACTTTTGACACCAAATGACACTAAATGAGACTAGATGAGACCAGTTGGATGTAGTAATATATACTTGTCAGAAATATAAAGATGACATAATTGTGACGGAATCCGTCACAAAAATTGAATAAGATTAAAGAAGGAAACCTTGATTGTATAATCCGGGTTTCCTTTTTTGATGACAAAAAAGGAGAATCAAAAAGCATGATTAAAAAAGTTTTAAAAAAACTTACAGCGGCTGTTCTTGCAGCTGTGACTGTTGTAACTGCAATCCCTGCTGTCGCAGAAAGCATAAAATCAAACAGGCAGGATATACAGACGCTGAGTTACGATGATAATAAAGTAAATGAAAATGATATAGCATATGAGAATGTAACAATTGCAGATTATGACGCTGTCGCATGGAATTTACTTAATTTGTATAATATGTGGTTTAAAATTACACCATACGCCAATCTTGGTTTATATTTGCAGCCCCACCTAGCGGACGGAAAAGATGTTGACGTTTGGGATGCTGGTTCAAGTTACAGCCAGTGGACATTTGAACCTCACGAAGACTATTTTTATATTAAAAATGTCAACACAGGCAAATATTTATGGTTTGATACTTTACAAAACGGAGCAAAGGTTAATGTTGAGACTACTAATCCCGGCTGGAATAACAGATGGCAGCTTGTTACTAATCAGACTACATTTACTTACAGCATCCGTCCATATGCCGATACAAGATATTGTCTTGATATAGGTGGAAGAGACATAAATAATCCTGAAATGGGTGATAGTGTACATATATGGGAATATCTCGGAGGACAGAATCAGGAATGGAGTATTGATTCCAATGCACGCGAAGATTATAACGATTTTTTTCGGTACGGAGTCGGATTTAAAGCCGCAGGATTACAGGTTTTCAATCAGGGCGAACAAGGTTCACTATATGGAATGGCAAAAGATATTATAGATTCTCATAATTATAAAAGCAGCTTTGGATTTAATAACAACATAAGAATGAACTGGAATCTATTTAATCCTGATGCAGATGCCAAAGTTGGAAACATAAATGTTTTCAGGGAAATAAATGAAAATTATAGATTTCCATTAAAGATAGATGCTGATGGATATAGATATTTTGACAGCAAGCAGATGTATGTTGTAAAAAATGATTCAGAAAAAAAGTTTGAACTATACGATGGAAGTTATGATTTGATATGTCACTACGCACAGAAGGAATGGGGAACATCTATCAAGAATGGACATTTTGCTCCGTACAACACACCCTGGAATACCAATTTCCAATATGGATTTGCAATGACTATGCAGCTGGAATTTTATATGGAACCAGACGGTAAGGTTCATATTTATGATGAAAACGGAAACGAAACTGAACAATCAATGCTTTTTGAATTCACAGGTGATGATGACCTATGGATTTATATAGATGATAATTTATGTCTTGACGTTGGCGGAACTCATACAGCCAAACCAGGAAATATTAATTTTGATAAAACTGCAAATGGTGGAAAATGTGTTGCAAAAACATATGAAGGAGATGGAAGTGTTGGATGGCAGAAAGAATTTGATTTATCATCCGGAATACATACACTGACTATGTTTTATACTGAACGTGCACAGGATGAGGCAAACCTCAAAGTAAGATATAACCTTATTTCAAAAAACAACCTTAAAATCGACCCGAATGGCGGTACTTATCAAGGTAAAACAGAAATTGTAGATAGAGGAGAGCAATTATCTAATAAGAAATTGCCAATTTATACGCCTAAAAGAACAGGTTATACTTTTACAGGTTGGGATATTCAAGGCACCGGGCGTATGTCGGCTAATAATAAATATTATTACATGGGTTATAATGACACAACGCTTGTAGCACAGTGGAAACCAAACGAATATAACCTGGATTTCGATTATAATAAACCGCAGGAGGCAGTAGCAGATGTTACAAATAATGATATTATAACAAAAAAAGTTTCATATACAAAAACAGTCGGTGAGCTTCCATCACCGGCACTGAAAGGATATACATTCACCGGCTGGCAGGATGAAAACGGAAAAACTTACACGGAAGATACGGTTTATAACGTACTTGGTGACACAACACTTTATGCACAGTGGAGAAAAAATGATTATACAATCACATTCGATTATAACTGTGCTCCCGGTGATGCCATAACCGGCAATGAAGTAAAAAGCAAAGGTGCCGTTTACGGATATGCAGTCGGTGAGCTTCCGCAGCCGCACATAACAGGAAAGGTATTCGGCGGCTGGTACAGTGAAGATAACGGAAAGAGAAAATATTACAATGCAGCTTCAATTTATGATGTTGACGGAGACATGACACTAAAGGCTTCGTGGTCGGCAGAACAGTTAAATGTATTTTACCACGGCAACGGCGGTTCGTATGATTATGAAGATACATTAAGTTATACATATTCGTATGCAGACCATGTGGAAATCCATGAAAATCCGTTCCTGTATGACGGTGACGGCTGGTTTGAATTTGGCGGATGGGCTTTGACGCCTGACGGAGAGGTTAAATATAATCCGGGGGATTACACTGACATTTATGAAAGCATGGATTTGTATGCGGTATGGAAGCCGATGACTGCACAGGTCAGATACAATGCAAACGGCGGCACCGGAAATACGTATACACAGACAGTTACGTGGAATGGCAGTTTCACAACTGCGGCAGATAATACTTTCACAAAAGAAGGCTATGCCCTTATTGGCTGGGATATTTCACCAGCAGCGGAAACGTCGGGTTACAGGTGCAGCGTAACAATGCCTGTTACGGATGAAGTATTTAATCCTTATGACGGCTTTGATTTATATGCAGTATGGGAAAAGAGTGAGTTTAAACTTACATTTGATTATAACAGGCCACAGGAGGCAGAAAATGAGATAACAGGAAACGAAATATCCGTTAAAAATGTAAGGTTCAATAATCCTGTAGGTGAGCTTCCTGTTCCGGCATTAAAGGGATATGCCTTCACTGGCTGGCAGGACGAAAACGGAAAAACTTACACGGAAGATACCGTTTATGATACAGAGGGCGACACGGTGCTTTATGCACAGTGGGATGCAGCCCCCGTAATAAAGGCAATCGACAGGTATTATACACTGACATCTGCGAACAATGGAAGGATAACAAGGGAAAACCTTATGTCAACGGCAAGCGTGACAGATGATAAGGATAATCCTGATGACATCGAATTTAAAATTGCCGACTATTCGGAAAATGATTTTAAGAACCTTACTGCGGATGCACAGATTTCAATTACATATAAAGCAGTAGACAGTGCCGGAAACAAAACGTATAAAAAGGTGTTTGTGCATATAGTTGACACAACACCGAAGAAAATCGAAAAGACAACATATGTACGCCACATAAGCGAAAAGTATTATGACAAGGCGTTTGAAGACGGCGGGCTTGAACCTGATTCGGTATGGAGAAAAGACCCGGAATATGCAGCAGCTCTTAAAAGTGCGATGGAAAACAGGGCAAGCATCACATATGCAAAAAAGAAATTCAGATTCCTGTGGCGGGATTATGAATATACAGATTATGGCGAGATGAGCGTAGACCATATCCAACAGCACTGGGAATTCACAAAGGAAGACCGTGATAAAATCAGGGAGTTTGTTGATGAGCACGGTGTCGGGAATTCAAAAGAACCGGATGCTTTAAAGAAGTTCTATGAGACATTCGGATATTGCAGGATATATTAAAATTTCATACAGAATTAAAATGGCGTGGGCTTTAAACAGTCCATGCCATTTTTAATAAAAATGTGACGGATTCCGTCACAGAAAATAAAAAATCATTTATCAAACAGGAGGGTTCAGATTATGAACAGATTAACAAAGGAAGATTTAAAGGACATTGTAACAGGGGATTTATTTAAGGGATTTTTAAGCCCGGAGCTTGCAGTAAGAAAAATGGATGTGCATGAAATGGGCTCATACACAGGCATTATCATGAAAAAGCCGGCAGAATCAAAACAGGCACTGCCGGTATTCAATCTTGATGCTGCATGTGATGCATTAAATGCAGCCGGTGTGACGGATAAGACGGAAGCCGCACGCACGCTTGCACACATGATGGATGAATTCATAAAAAAGATTCCAGGCGAAAACTTTGACATGTCACTGCTGGAACAGATTGCATCGGATTATGATGCCGCAAAGGACAGGATTTACATGGAAGGAGTTTCATATAACTACAACAGACCGGATGCAGTCGTGCATGAAAAGTTTGGCATGAAATTTGTCCCAAAAATCATGCTTGAAGAAAGCACAAACATAAAAAAAGTAATTCCGGTAACACATTCCCTTGCAGCACAGTGGGGAGTATCCGAAGAAACCGTAATAAATGATGCACTAAAAAATACGTCACATATCCTAAATCCGTCAGTAAGAATGATAGCAGATGTCTTAAAGGAAAGCGGAATGTCTGAAGAAGCGTATGAGGGAGAAAACATGATGGGAGTTGTCACAGGTGCCTCAAAAACAGGTGCAGCTTCACTCATGCTTGATAACAGTATTCTTGATAAAGTGGCAGAAATGTATGGCGGTTCAAACTTTTTCGTACTTCCGTCATCAGTACATGAGTTCCTTACAGTTCCGGCAGATGAATTCATGCCGGAAAATTCACAGACAATCGACAGTCTTGCTGAAATGGTCGCTGACGTAAACAGAACAATGAAAGATGAGGATGTCATATCGTTTGATGTCTTCCATTATGCCGCAGATACACACAGGCTTGAAAAGGCTGCGGATTACTGCATCAATAAGCAGTTTGATGACATAAGGGCAGCAAGAAATGAGGAACTGAAAGAAATGAATGAAAAAGGAAAGGATGAGCCTGAAAACGGAATAAAAATGTGACGGATTCCGTCACAAAAAATAAAAATATTTTTAAGGAGATTTATATATGCAAAAATACGGGGAATTGATAAGAAATTTAAGGAATGAAAGCGGGATAAGCCGTGATGTGCTTGCAAACATACTGCTTGTTCCTGCAGATAAACTTGATGAAATTGAAAAAGGAACAGGAACATTAAGCGAAAGCGGAATCAACCTGTGTGCAAATATCTTTAACGTCTCATCAGAGGCATTGAAAGACGGGCAGCTAAAGCCGAGGGCAACGGCTGACGAGCTTTTATCAGGGCTTGAAAAATTTGCATCCCTTTACAGGGATGCCGTGAAGAGCCAGTCATATTTAATTGGAATCATAAACGGACTTGTAAAGAATGAACGCTTTGAAGTGCGTATCCCTCAGGAAGAAAAATATGGTTTTGGCATATTTGACATGGAAGCAGATGCTTTTGTAAAAGATGAAAACGGATGTGCCCTGTTTTTTGATACTGCCGCTGCGGCACTTGAAGCGGTAAAACAGCTTGAGGAACAGAACCGTGAATATGACAGGATGGAAAGCGTGGAGGAACAGACAGAAAATATTCAGGAAAATCTGCATGATGAACCGGATTTGCCGGAAGAAAATAAGGAAACACACATGCAGATGTAAAAAATTATATGTGGTGGGTTTGTCTTTTGTGACGGAATCCGTCATATTTTCACGAAAGGGGAGTTACTATGTCAGATTTAACAGCCGGCGTATCAGCCGATTACGCCAAAATAGCAAGGGATTTAAACCTTTACATCAAACTTTCACAGCCTGCGGCATATGCAACCGTAAAGCTCATACAGTTCATGATGCGGGGCGTTAAGTCAAAGTTTTTTGATAAGGATATAACGGAAAATTTTACAAAATTTGTGAAATCAACAGACGGCAATTACAGCATATTCAGAGTGCCGTTCATGGAGAAAAGCACAAGGGAAGCTGCCATTTTAGATGTAAAAAATTATCTTGACAAGGCAGGAGTAAAATACTGCATTCTTGAATCGGTAAATGACAAAGACAAGGCGGTGCATGTAAGCATTGCAAAGCCTGATGAACAGAAGTTCAATGTGATGTTTACAGATTACATAAACGACATGTTAAAAGGCGGTGAAAAGAGTTCCGAAGATTTGATTAACCTTACAAATAAAAGAACAACAATCATTTCAATTCCTGATTCGTCACTCGGCATAATGAAAAATGCACTTTCGGAAGTGGGCGTAAATTTTGCGGAGCTTCCCGACCTTGTTCCAGAAGACGGTGAGAAGCAGCTGCGTATATCAAGTGCCGACTTAAATACAACAAAGCAGTGTTATGAGGCATACAGGCGTTCAATAATGAAACAGAATCCGCAGCCTGATGAACAGCCTGAAACGGCAGTGCCTGAAATGAAGATTTATTCGGAAGATGATTATGAAAATACGGCAAGAAGAACCGCAGACGATTACATGAAGAGTGCATCTGATGAGATAAAGGCAAAGATAAGTGAATTTGAACAGATGGATGCGACAGAAGCCGAAAAAGAGATGATGAAATGGGAAATGCAGATACAGGATTCAAAATGTGTGAACTGCCAGGCATTAAGGAGCAATATGGCATATGCAGAAATTTCAATAGATGAAGCCACGCTTGTTGACAAAAATCCGATAAATGCACAGCTTGCGGAAAAATTTCCAAACCATTTTTTCTGTACGGTTCCGGGAACAGGGGGAAAGGAAACATTAAGCATTCTCAAAAACATGGTATTTTCCGTATCTGACGGTGACAGGGCACGTTATGTTGCTTTTGTGAATAAACAGAAGCCTGCACATATTTATGATAAAAACGGACTTCCGGACCATGAAAAATATCCTACAGGTGAAGAACTGTTCAAGCAGTTCGACCGTCATGATAACAGACCGGAGTTTTCAAAATCAAAATCTGCGGATAAGGCTGTGGATGCAGCCATTGTGCCAAAGGCGGCACCTGTAAAATAAAACTATATCAAAACATGTGGCGGGGTTGTCTTTTGTGACGGAATCCGTCACAAATATAATTTAAGGAGGCAGAAAATATGTTAGATGTAAAATATGCAGGCTTTGGCGGTTATATGGGAGTCCCATGTTATGAGGATGGAAACGGAAAGCTGTATTTTGATGAGAATAATGGAACTGGCGGTTTAAATCTTTACACAGGGGCATACAGGGATGAGTTCGGGGATATTCTTGGAGAACCTGATAAAAAGGTTGAGGAAGAAGTCAGATGTGCAGAGCCATTTGCAAGACATTTAAGGGGAAATGACTACCAGATGCTTGGCAGGCTGAAACAGGATTGTGAGTATTTTCTCGGGGCTGGAGCAGGAAATGAAGACGTACTGTACTATAAGAATGTTACATCACATTGTGATGCAATGGAAAAGCTGTGGGGTTCATTTTCAGAAGCTGATAAACCCGAATGGATTTCAATGGAACAGATAAATGAGTACAGGACCAGGATGACAGAAGCCCTTGAAATTAAAGCAGAAAACAGTTTTGCAGAATGTGTGGATGGTCTTGCGGCAGCCCTTGATGAATCAAACAGAGTGATTGCAGCATCACAGGGACATGAAAGAAATGCATCAGCTATATACAGGCAGAGGATTTTTATTGACATGGACGGAACACTTGCAGAATTCAGGAATGTTGATACGCTTGAAAAACTGTATGAACCAGGATATTTTTTAAACCTGCAGCCAAACAGTAATGTGGTAAATGCAGTAAAGCTGCTGATTGAAAAAGCAGATGTTGAAGTATACGTGTTATCAGCATACCTTACTGACAGTGCATATGCACTTGATGAAAAAAATGAATGGCTTGACAGATACCTTCCGGAGCTTAAAAAGGAGAACAGGATTTTTATGCCATGCGGAAAGGAAAAGACATCTGCCGTTCCGGGGCATATCCGTGAAGATGATTTCCTGCTTGATGATTACACGAAAAACCTGGGAGAGTGGGAACCTCCGGCAAGGGGAATAAAGCTGATTAATGACATAAACCACACACACGGGACATGGGAAGGTGACAGGATAAGGTTTACACATGAACCTGAAATACTGTGCGGCATGATTCTTGATGTCATGAAAAACAGGACACATTACCATGAGGAAAGGCTGGCAGATGCATTAAATGTGACGGAATCCGTCACAGATGAACAGACAGAAGAGGCAGAAAATGAAATGCCTGATGAGGGCTTTTATGAAGATTATGGAACATATTCACCGAGACTTTAACGAAAGGGAAAGATATGGGGATTAAAGAGATTAATTTAAAAGATTTGAGAAAACTGATAAACAAAAGCAGTGGGGACTTTTTTATTTCAGTTGATTTAACATCGCTGACTAATGAAAAAGGAGTGTCAGAATCCACTGCAGGAACAGAAGGCGAAAGGGGCAGGGAACATGGCAGAGATTAACCATTATTTATCTGATGAGGAGGCATTCAAACTTGATACCGTATCGGTAAGGCTTGTGAAAGGAAGCGAACCGGTTACATCAGAAGAGCCTCTGACATCACCTGAAGCTGTTGTAAGGGCACTGGCAGATGAGATGTCGTGGTATGACAGGGAAGTTGTCGGTGTTATAAATTTTGACAATAAAATGCGTCCGGTAAATGTAAATTTTGTATCAATGGGAGCACTCGACCAATCAATAGCACATCCGAGGGAAATATTAAAATCTGCCATACTGTCAAATGCAGCGTCAATGATGATGATACACAACCACCCGAGCCAGGATGTGACACCAAGCAGGGCAGATGTTGAGATAACCGACAGAATGATGAGACTGTGTGAGCTTGCAGGAATACCCCTCATAGACCATATAATTGTCGGAGGACAGGGAAAGGAATATTTCAGCTTTGCGGAAAAGAAAGCAATGCCTGTGATAAAACTTAATTATCAAAACAATTACAACAGGCTGGATTTTGCACATGTCGCTGATGAAAATAACATAAACATGTTTTCATCAAATATTGAAGGGCTTTCCGATGCACTTGATGAAACAAACAGGATGCTTTCGGGAATATCCGGAGAAAACGTGACGGAATCCGTCACAGGTGTTTCAAAAGAAATTAACGGATATAAAAAAGAAAAATATACAGATGTTACAGACGCTGTTGAAAACAGGGAACATACACATTATGGAGCGTATGCGGATATAGGAAAGGTGCTTGACAGGTTTACAACAGATGAACTTATCAGGCATCTGCGTGAAAACGAGCCGGGCGGTGAAGGCTCACTAAGAAACTATGTTGAAAGCCAGATAACAGAAGCACAGATAAACAGGGAGCGTTACCGGTCTGAATATGAAAATGTGACGGATGTAAAATCCAATATTGAAACAGAAAGTGAATATGAAGAAATCTCTTCACCACGTTTATAAAATGTGACGGAATCCGTCACAAATGGAGGAATGGTTATGATTGAAAAGAAACATGTGTCGTACAGTCTTTATATTGTGCTTTTTATTTTTGTAATGACTGCCGGGCTTTTCCTGTCGGGACTGTTTTCGTTTCCTGATTTAACACTTTTTAATGTAAGTGAAAAGCTGGAGTATCTTTTAAAACATTTCTGGGAAATAAAGAGATATTTTAACGACAATACAATACTGTGTCTTGGTGTTGCATTCATTCTGTGGTTTTTTATATGTTCATATGTAATGTACCACTACAGGGATTTCCACATGGATATTGAAAACGGTTCGGAAGAGTGGGGCGATGCCGCCGATATTACAAAAAGACGTGCAAACGAAAACAACGAACAGAACAGGTTCATATCAAAGAATTTAAAAATTGACACACAGGGAAAAGGCAGGCTGTCAAACAACAACATGATTATTATTGCTTCTTCCGGAAAGTACAAGACAACATCGGTTGTAGTGCAGAACCTCTTGAAATCGCTTTACTCAAACAAGATATTTCTTGATGTAAAAGGCGAGCTTATGTTCAAATATGGTCTTTATCTTAAAAAAATGGGATTTGATATAAGATGCCTTAACCTTAAAAATCCTGAAATGTCAGACCGTTATAATCCGTTCGCTTATATTGAATGTGAAGAGGACATAATAAAACTGATTGAAAACATACAGCAGTCTGTCACACCGCCTGATGCAATGAAAGGTGATCCGTTCTGGGATGATGGTGTTGCACTTTATCTCCAGTCCGTATTTTACTATGAATGGTACATGGCAAAAAAAGACGGCAGGACAGGAACATTCAACAATGTGCTTAAGCTTGTAAATGATGAAGCAAAATATGATACAAGCGTAAAGGTCGGCAAAGGTGAAAAACCGCCTACACTGCTTGCACAAAAGATGAAAAAACTTGCGGCACAGGCCGGTGAAGACAACCCGGCAGTACGTGATTACAGAAAACTTAAAGAAGGTGCGAGTGAAACGGTACGCTCAATTATAATAATAACAAATGCAAAATTAAAGCTGTGTGAAACAGCTGCATTAAAGAGAATATTTGAAGAAGATGATATGTGCCTCAGGGATTTTGCATATGGCGTTGGAGGAACGCTTAAAAAGCAGACAAAAAAGAAAATGGCACTTTTCATATGTGTTGACGACAGCGACAAATCTTTCAATTTTGTTGCATCAATGCTTTATACACAGGCTCTAACGGTGCTGATGCGGATAGCTGACAATGAATTCAGGACGAATGACGGTGCACTGCCGATTCCGCTTGAGATGTGGCTTGATGAATTCTATGCCGGTGCAAGACCGGCAAATGCAGTTGAACTGCTTGGCACAATCCGTTCAAGAAACATAAGCATGATTCCGATACTGCAGTCTGCACAGCAGCTTAAAGACCTGTACCCGGGAGACAAGGCAGAAATTATATTTGATAATATTCCTGTTCTGTTTTTTGGCGGTGCCGGACAGGGAGCACTGCAGACGCATAAATTCATATCTGAACTTACTGGAAATGCAACATTCGATTCTATGTCTGATGGAAAACACGGAAACCAGTTTAACGGCAATTACAGCAAAAAGGGACGTGAGCTTATCACGCCTGCCGAAGTAAAACGAATGAAAAAAGAAGACTGTATCATATTTGTTGAGGATGAGCGTCCTGTTTACGATAAAAAGGCACTTCCGTGGGAAGAACATGTAAAAGGCGGACTGTCTCCGTTTGAACAGGCAATGAAATTAAACAAGGAATCGCCTGACGAAGGATATGTCCCGGAACAGAAGTCAATGATTGACCCTCACACCGGAAATTATGTGACAATAAAACATGATAAAAATACATGCACGGCAGAAGAACTTCCTGAAGGAGCAAAAACAGCCGATTTCACAAATGAACAGTTCATTTACCATAAGCTCGGCAAAAATGCGGATGAAAAAACAATGGAAGCTGCAGTAAGCAGTGAAATAAAGCGTCTGCGTGAAATTCAGAAAAAAATCAAAAGAAACATGGATGCTGCAGTAAGAAAATCATCACAGCCGGATAATGCCGTGGAAAAAAGAAATGTGACGGATTCCGTCACAAACAGGATTCCGGATACAATAGAGGATGGAATAGTAAAGTATTTTGACAGTCTTGATGAAAAGGCACAGGAGCTTATAAACAATGCCATTGAAAATAACATGCCTGATATATTCATAAGGCAGATGTTCACAATGGATTATGAGAGCATGAAGGAATTTTATGAGGAATACTTTAAGTAAAGTAAATTTAATTATAAAGGTTGCAATTTATAAATTATTAAATAATAGTTATTTATTATATAGCTTTTAAAAATTATATATTATAAAATATAAAGATAAATAATAATATTTTGTTTAGAGAGGAAAATATAATATGCAATTAATATATGAAGATAAAAAATATAATGAATTTAAAACAAAGAATTGGAAAAAGATGCATAATATTTGTAAAAAAGCAATTCCTAGAAATAAATATAACGAAAAACTATTACTCCTTGATTTTAATTCAAAGTATATATCAAAGAGAAATAAAAAAAAGAAAAAGAAAAATTTCTTTAAAAGTAAATTAAATATAATTAATCTTATACAATTAGAAGATGAGCCAGGAATATACCGTATATATAAACGATATGGATATATGCCAAAAACATTTAAAAGAAAATTGAAAAGAAAGAGCTTAAAAGGAGAAAACATATGATAGAATTAAAATGAAAATATAATAGTGCAAAGGTATTTACAGATAATATTGATAATGAAACAATAAGTCAATTAATAAATTTACTTAATTAAGAATTTGTGAAAGATAATCAGATTCGTATTATGCCTGATACACATGCAGGAAAAGGTTGTGTTGTAGGAACAACTATGACTATAAAAGATAAAATAGTGCCTAATTTGGTGGGATGTGATATTGGCTGCGGGATGTCAGCAATAAAACTTAAAGAAAAAGAAAATGGAGGAAGTTTAAAAGATAAAAATTCATCATTAATGAAAGAACATAAAAAACAAGGCAGACAAAAAGAAATACAAACTGCATTAAAAAAATTAGCAAATGATTATATTAAAAATAAACCGAGAATTCCAAAAGAATTAGCTTGCCTTGAAGGAAATGATATGCAGAATTATCTTCATGATATGAGTATAGTTCAAAAATATGCAAAGAAAAACAGAGAGATAATAGCTGATAGCATTATTAAAAATATGAGATTAACAGTTATAGAGAATTTTGATACTATTCACAATTATATAGATATAGATAATATGATTTTACGGAAAGGCTCAATTTCTGCCCAAAATGGAGAAAAAGTAATTATCCCTATGAATATGAGAGATGGTTCTTTAATCTGTATTGGAAAAGGTAATCCTGATTGGAATTATTCAGCTCCTCATGGTGCAGGAAGAATACTTAGCAGGAGTAAAGCAAAACAAGTAATTGATTTTAATGATTTTAAGGAAACAGAAGAACTTCCTGAAGGAGCAAAAACAGCCGATTTCACAAATGAACAGTTCATTTACCATAAGCTCGGCAAAAATGCGGATGAAAAAACAATGGAAGCTGCAGTAAGCAGTGAAATAAAGCGTCTGCGTGAAATTCAGAAAAAAATCAAAAGAAACATGGATGCTGCAGTAAGAAAATCATCACAGCCGGATAATGCCGTGGAAAAAAGAAATGTGACGGATTCCGTCACAAACAGGATTCCGGATACAATAGAGGATGGAATAGTAAAGTATTTTGACAGTCTTGATGAAAAGGCACAGGAGCTTATAAACAATGCCATTGAAAATAACATGCCTGATATATTCATAAGGCAGATGTTCACAATGGATTATGAGAGCATGAAGGAATTTTATGAGGAATACTTTAAGTAAAGTAAATTTAATTATAATTGACTTATGGCTAATATAGTATTACAATAAAATTAATATAAGACAGCTTAATAAATAACAAGTGGGGTGTTATTATGAAAAACTATACACAGCTGACGTATAGTAAAAGGATTAAGCTGGAAGCTCTTTTTTCTCTAAAGATGACTAAAAATGAGGTTGCCGCTGCAATGGGAATTTCATTAAAAACAGTTTACAACGAGTGGAACAGGGGGAGATACCAGCATACACGGTCAGATTTAAGTAATGAATACAGGTACAGTGCAGAACTTGCACAGGAAAAACATGATAAATATGTTTCTGCAAGGGGCACTGTGCCTAAGATATTAAAAGACAGAAAGCTTGCAAAGTGCATTGAGAATATAATAGCTGACGATGGACTGAGTCCGGAGGCTGCACTTGCAGTTATGAATGAAAAAGGACTGACTGACAGATTTGAAACATCAGTCTGTGCAAAAACAATCTATAACAGTATTGACAAAGGTTTTTTCAGCAGGCTGACAAATAAGGATTTGCCTGTAAAGAGGAATAAGAAAAAAAGAAAAAACAAAATCCACAGACAGAAGCGAGCCTCTGCTGGGAAGAGCATTGAAGAGCGTCCCGTAGAAATAGACAGCCGTGAAGAATTCGGACACGTTGAAATGGATTCTGTCATAGGACAGAAAGGCGGACAGAAAGCAACACTTCTTACTATATTTGAGCGTAAAACAAGAAAAGCAATAATAAGGAAACAGCCTGATAAAACGGCTGAAGCTGTTGTTGCAGCTCTTGATGAACTTGAACGTGAATACGGAGACAAGTTTTACAGGCTGTTTAAAACAATAACGGTTGATAATGGAACTGAATTTGCAGATGTTGAAGGCATTGAACGCAGCTGTGTTTATCCTGGCAGAAAAAGAACAACTGTTTATTACTGTCATCCTTACTGCTCATGCGAGCGGGGCAGCAATGAAAACGGAAACAGGATGATAAGACGCAGGATTCCCAAAGGCTTCAACTTTGAAAATATAACTAAAAGAGAAGTGCAGGAAGTTGAAGACTGGGTAAATAACTACCCGCGTCGTATGTTCAGGTACAGAAGCTCAAATGACCTTTATAAAGAAGAAATGAAATATCTTATTTAAAATACATGCAGATAAATACTATTTTTCAGACTGACAGTAACTGCCAGTCTTATTGTCGTGTCATTTTACAGCTGAAAAGTATAGGATTGCAATAGTTATTTTATGATAAAGCGTTTATATATGATTAAAATAAAAAGATTTGCAAAAAAGTTGTAAAAAAAGGTTGCAATTTATAAGGACAGGTTTAATTACAAATAAATATGGATATAAATGCAAAAATGTGATAATATTAAAAAGAATATAGTTTCTTCGCAAAAAAAGAAAGATAAAATCAAAGGCATGTATGCCTTGTCCTCACTTTAGGGCATAGTGCATCAAAGATGCACATTTGGATTTTGTAATACAAAACAAGGAGGATTTATGACTGATATAAATAAACTGAATTTATCAAAATATGATGTAATTTCCGTTGAAAAGCTTGAAGATTTAGATTCTACAGGGCTTTTATTAAGACATAAAAAGAGCGGTGCAAGGATTGCCATTGTTTCCAATGATGATAATAATAAGGTATTTTCTATAGGTTTTAAGACACCGCCGTATAACGATACAGGGCTGCAGCATATTCTTGAACATTCGACACTATGCGGTTCAAGAAAATATCCTGTGAAAGACCCGTTTGTAGAACTTTGCAAGGGGTCGCTCAACACATTTCTTAATGCTATGACTTATCCGGATAAGACTGTATATCCCGTTGCGAGCTGCAATGATGTGGATTTCAAAAATATTATGGATGTTTATATGGATGCGGTATTTTATCCTGATATTTATAATAAGCCACAGATTTTTAAGCAGGAAGGCTGGCATTATGAACTTGAAAATGAGGATGATGAGCTTAAAATCAATGGCGTTGTATATAATGAGATGAAAGGTGTATATTCGTCACCGGATGATGTGCTTTCAAGATATACATGTGTATCTTTATTTCCTGACACGCCTTACAGATTTGAGTCGGGCGGTGAGCCTGCTCATATTCCTGAACTTGATTACAATGAATTTCTTGATTATCACAAGAAGTTTTATCATCCTGTAAATAGCTATATTTATCTGTATGGTGATATGGATGTACAGGAAAGACTTGATTATCTTGACAGGGAATACCTTAGTTATTTTGATGCAGATGATGTAGAGATTGACGCATCAATTCCTGCACAGAAGAGTTTTGAAAATGATGTTTTTAAGGAATTTAATTATGCTGTAACGGATGACGAACCGCTTGAAAATAATGCATTTCTTTCATATAACAAGGTTGTTGGAACATCGCTTGATGCAAAACTTTATCTTGCAATGCAGATTCTTGATTATGCACTTATCATGGCTCCCGGAGCAAAGTTAAAACAGGCTCTTATTGATAAAAATATAGGAACCGATATTTACAGCAGTTTTGAGACATCTGTGTATCAGCCGATTTATTCAATTATTGCTAAAAATGCAGATGAAAATAAGAGACAGGAGTTCACAGATACAATTAATGAAGTGCTCAGTGATATTGTAAAAAATGGTATTGATATGCGTATGATTGATGCGGGAATCAATTATTATGAATTCAAATACCGTGAGGCTGATTATGGCGCATATCCAAAGGGATTAATGTATTATCTCACAATGATGGACAGCTGGCTTTATGATGAAAATAAGCCGTTTATTCATATTGAGGCGGGAAAGACATTTGAGCAGATTAAAAAAGAAAAAGAGTCAGGATTATTTGAAAAAATAATCGAGGAGTGGCTTGTAAATAATCATCATGGTTCTGTTATATCGCTGGTTCCGAAAAGGAATCTTGAAAAAGAACTTGAAGATAAGACAAAGTCTGAGCTTGCAGATTTTAAGTCTAAGCTGACAAAAGAGCAGATACAGCAGTATGTGAGTGAAACAAAGGAATTAAAGGAATATCAGGACGAGCCTTCAAGTCAGGAGAATCTTGAAAAAATTCCAATGCTTGCACTCAAAGATATTGGAAAAACTCCGGCAAGACTTTATATCGATGAAAAAGAGGAAAATGGTATCAAGGTTATTCACCATAATATGTTTACCAACAGAATTGCATATATTATGATGTCTTTTGAATGTAAGAGTGTATCAGATGAACTTGTACCATATATAGGACTTCTTTCATCAGTTCTTGGACTTATGGATACTGATAATTTCACATATCCTGAACTTACTAATGAAATCAATATTAATTCGGGAGGACTTTCATCAGATTCTGCAATATATACAGATAATAAAGAACTTGATAAGTATCAGATAAGATATGAGGTAAAAGGTAAAGTCTTATATGAAAAAATACCTTTTATGCTTGAAATGATGCATGAAATTATATATTGTACAAAATTTGATGATTATAAGAGACTTAAAGAGATTATTTCAAGAACAAAGTCGAGAATTGAAAGCTCAATGACAGGTATGGGACATACAGTAGCTATGCTTTATGGAATGTCACAGTTATCTGCATCGGGATATTATTCAAATCTTATGAGAGGATACGGATTTTACCTTTTTATCCAGGAGATTGAAAAAGATTTTGATAACAGAAAAGAAGAGATTGCAGGCACACTTAACCAGCTTATAAAGCTTATATTTACAAAGGAAAACCTTGTTGTCAGCTTTAATGCCAATGATGATGGATATGATAAATTTAAGGCTGCTTTTGGTGATTTTGCAGGAAAATTAAATACAGACAATTATCCTGTAGAAATAAGAAAATTTAAGCCATGTAATGTTAAAACAGGTTTTACGTCATCATCACAGGTTCAATATGTTGCAAGATGTGGCAATTTTGTTGATGCGGGATATAAGTATACAGGTGCATTAAGAGTTTTAAAGGTTATTTTCGGCTATGATTATCTTTGGATAAATGTGCGTGTTAAAGGCGGTGCATACGGCTGTATGAGCGGTTTTGGCAAAAATGGTGACATGTATATGGTATCTTACCGTGATCCTAACCTTAAAAAGACAAATGAAATTTTTGATGAATCAGTTGATTATATTAAGAATTTTGATGTGAGTGACAGAGACATGCTCAAGTTCATAATTGGTACAATAGGAGATATGGATACACCAATGAATCCGGCAGCTAAGGGCGTTCGTTCATTTGGAGCATATATAAGCAATGTGACTATTGAAGATTATCAGAGAGAGCGTGATGAAGTTTTAGGTGCGACACCGGAGAAGATAAGAGAACTGGCACCAATTGTTGAAGCAGGACTTAAACAGAATCATCTGTGCGTTGTTGGTAATTATAAAAATATAAATGATGAGTCATCTATGTTTGATGAGATTAAGCCATTATTTGTATCAGCAGTACAAAATAACAGTGAAGAAGAATGATTTTTTGGAATGGAGAAAAGTATGAATTTGGATGAAATGCTTGCTGCAAGCGGAATTACAGGCGGTGCGGCTGCTGACGGAAAAAATGTAAAGTCAGGGTTTGTTACGCTGATAGGACGACCTAATGTAGGTAAGTCAACACTTATGAACCGTATGATAGGTCAGAAAATTGCCATTACGTCTAATAAGCCTCAGACGACAAGAAACAGAATACAGACAGTCCATACAGATGAAAGAGGACAGATTGTATTTGTTGATACACCCGGTATTCACAAGGCAAAAAATAAACTTGGTGAATATATGGTTGGAGCAGCAGAAAAGACAATCGGCGAAGTTGATGTTGTATGCTGGCTTGTTGAGCCGACAACATATATCGGTGCGGGAGAACAGCATATTATTGAAAGACTTAAAAAAGTAAAAGCACCGATAATTCTTGTTATAAATAAAGTAGATACAATCAAAAAAGAAGAAATTCTTCCGGTTATTGACTGCTATAGAAAAGAACTTGATTTTCAGGAAATAATACCTGTGTCAGCAAGAAGCGGTGCAAATGTTGATGAACTGATTGATACAATTTATAAATATCTTCCTTATGGTCCGATGTTTTATGATGAGGATACAATAACAGACCAGCCTATGAGACAGATTGTCGCCGAGCTTATAAGAGAGAAAGCACTTCATGCACTTAATGAAGAGATTCCTCACGGAATTGCCGTTGTAATTGACAGCATGAAAGAAAGAAAAAGCCAGAAGGGCATAATTACAGATATTCAGGCAACCATTATATGTGAGAGAGATTCCCACAAAGGAATAATTATAGGTAAAGGCGGAGAAATGCTTAAAAAAATCGGTGCAAATGCCAGATATGAGATTGAAAAGCAGCTTGATACAAAAGTGAATCTTCAGCTTTGGGTGAAAGTTAAAAAAGAATGGCGTGACAGCGATGTTCTTATTAAGAATTTTGGTTATGACAAAAAGAAGGACGATTTGGGTTAATCTGATATGAGTGACATAACAGAGGTTACAGGCATAGTTTTATCAGCTATGCCTGTAGGCGAGTTTGACAGAAGGATAGTAATTCTTACAAAGGAAAGAGGTAAGATTGCAGCATTTGCAAAAGGGGCAAGACGACCAAACAGTCCTCTTACAGGAATAACAAGACCATTTGTTTTTGGAACATTTCAGGTGTATGAGGGAAGAACTTCGTATACGATAAGACAGGCGAATATAACAGCTTATTTTGAAGAAATTATAAGCGATTTTGATGCGGTCTGTTATGCATATTATTTTGCGGAGCTTGCCGATTATTATGGCAGGGAAAATCTTGATGCGTCTGTTATGATAAATCTGTTATATGCTGCATTAAAGGCTCTTGGACGTAAAAATTTATCAAAGCCGCTTATCCGCCTTACCTATGAACTGAGAATAATTGCAATAAATGGTGAAAGTCCGGATTTTTTTGTATGTCAGGGCTGTGGCAAGGAAAAAGAACATTTGGTCTCATTTTCAAAGAGTACACTTGGAATTTACTGTGCGGATTGTGCAGATTATGCACATATGTCAGTAAAACTGGAAGATTCGACAGTTCATGCACTTCAGTATATAACGGGAACACCATTAAACAGACTTTTTTCCTTTGCTGTAAATAAAAATGTATTAATGCAGCTGATGGAAGTTATTACATCGGTAAAGGAATCGGTTATAGATAAAAAAATGAAATCATTTGAAATGCTTTCAATACAGGAGGAGTTAAATGCTTAAAAATATTTCACATAATAATCAGAAAAAAATTGCATTGATTAATGATTTTACCGGATTTGGGAGGTGTTCAATTGCGGTTGAACTTCCTATTATATCCACACTCAAATTACAATGTTGTCCATTACCTACTTCAATTTTTTCTAATCACACAGGGTTTGACAGTTATTTTTTTGATGATTATACTGACAGGATGGAAGGATATGTGGAGGAGTGGAAAAAGCTGGATTTATCATTTAACGGAATATGCTCCGGATTTCTTGGTTCAGCCAGACAGATTTCTATTGTTAAGGATTTTATAAAAGAATTTAAAACTGATGATACAATAGTTGTTGTGGACCCGGTTATGGGCGATTATGGGAAAATTTATTCTACATATACAGATGAAATGTGTGGTCTTATGAAGGAACTTGTTGCAGGAGCAGACATAATAACTCCTAATATTACTGAAAGCTGTATTCTTACTGATACCCCATATTCTGACATGCTTTATGAAAAAGACATAGTAGAACTTGCAGAAAAACTTTCAATGATGGGACCTGAAAAGGTAGTTATAACAGGAATTGTTCAAGGAACATTTATTTCAAATTATTGTTATGAAAGAGAAAAAGAAGGGAAAAAAGGCTATTTTGTTAAAGCATTAAAGATTGGGGCACAAAGAAGTGGAACAGGTGATATATTTACATCAATAATTGCAGCAGATGCGGTCAATGGTGTGGATTTTCATAAATCAGTAAAAAAAGCTTCTTCTTTTATAAAAAAATGTATCATGAAGTCAATTGAACTTGATATACCATTGACTGATGGTGTATGCTTTGAAGAGCTGTTATATTCATTAAAATAAATATTTGGAGGTGCTTCATGGAAATATTATATAAGGTACATAATAATTTGTATGTTAATCTTACTAACAGATGTCCATATGCCTGTACATTCTGTCTTAGACAGACAATGGACAGAATCGGTGAGTCGGACAGATTATGGCTTGAAAGAGAACCGTTGGCAAAAGAGGTTATAGATGAGTTCGCAAAATTCAATATGGATGATTACGACGAAGTCGTTTTTTGTGGATTTGGCGAGCCTACAGAGGCATTTGATGTGTTAAAGGAAGTTGCTTCATATGTCAAAAAGACATATAACAAGCCAATTAGAATTAACACAAATGGTGTAGGAAATCTGATTAACAAAAGGGATATCGTACCTGAAATGGAAGGACTTATTGATACAGTTTCAATAAGTCTTAATGACCCTGATAAAAAAAGATATAATGAGCTTGTAAGAAGCAAATTTGGTGATGAATCATTTGATGCAATGCTTTCGTTTGCAAAAGAATGTACAAAATATATTCCCAATGTTGTCCTTACAACAGTTGATACGACAATTTCCCATGAAGAAGAGGCACAGTGTCAGAAAATATGTGATGATATAGGTGCAAAATACAGAATAAGGCCATGGGAAGAATAAAAGTATCATTGGACAGAGAATAATACATAGCCGGGCAAGATTTAAGCTTGTCATATTTGAAGAAATGTTATAAAATTATCTGCATATTGCAGTCAAACATAACGGAGGTAGAAAAGAAATGGAAAAGACAATGGAAAAGATCGTTGCTCTTGCAAAGGCCAGAGGATTTGTATATCCTGGTTCTGAAATATACGGCGGATTGGCTAATACATGGGATTATGGTAATCTTGGTGTAGAACTTAAAAATAACGTAAAGAAAGCATGGTGGCAGAAGTTTGTACAGGAAAGCCCATATAATGTCGGTGTTGATTGTGCAATTCTTATGAATCCACAGACATGGGTAGCTTCAGGTCATCTTGGTGGTTTCTCAGACCCTCTTATGGATTGTAAGGAATGTCATGAGAGATTCCGTGCAGATAAGCTTATTGAAGACTGGGCATCAGATAATAATTTTGACATTGGCGGTTCAGTTGACGGCTGGACTCAGGAACAGATGAAGAATTTTATTGATGAGCATGAAATTAACTGTCCTACATGTGGAAAGCATAATTTTACAGATATCAGACAGTTTAACCTTATGTTCAAGACATTTCAGGGAGTTACAGAAGATGCTAAGAATACAGTATATTTAAGACCAGAGACAGCACAGGGTATTTTCGTAAACTTTAAGAATGTTCAGAGAACATCAAGAAAGAAGATTCCATTTGGTATCGGTCAGATTGGTAAATCATTCAGAAATGAGATTACACCAGGTAACTTCACATTCAGAACAAGAGAATTTGAGCAGATGGAACTTGAATTTTTCTGCAAACCTGGCACAGACCTTGAGTGGTTCAGATATTGGAGAGAGTATTGCATCAACTGGCTTAAAGCTCTCGGTATCAAGGATGATGAGATGCGTGCAAGAGACCATTCACCAGAAGAACTCTGTTTCTACAGCAAGGGAACAACAGATATTGAATTCTTATTCCCATTTGGATGGGGCGAACTCTGGGGTATAGCTGACAGAACAGATTATGACCTTACTCAGCATCAGACAGTATCAGGTGAGGATATGTCATATTTTGATGATGAGTCAAAAGAAAAATATATTCCATATGTTATTGAACCATCACTCGGTGCAGACAGAGTTACACTTGCTTTCCTTTGTTCAGCATATGATGAAGAGGAACTTGAGGGCGGCGATGTGAGAACAGTTCTTCATTTCCATCCTGCTATTGCACCTGTTAAGATTGGTATTCTTCCACTTTCTAAGAAGTTAAATGAGGGGGCAGAAAAGGTATTTGCAGAACTTTCAAAGACATATAACTGTGAATTTGATGACAGAGGCAATATTGGTAAGAGATATAGAAGACAGGATGAAATTGGTACACCATTCTGTGTTACTTATGACTTTGATTCTGAGGAAGACGGAGCTGTTACAGTACGTGACAGAGACACAATGGAACAGGAGAGAGTTAAGATTGAGGATTTGAAAGCATATTTCGCAGAAAAATTTGAATTTTAATTATGCGGAAAGGCACGGTTATTTATATGATATGTCCAAAATGTGGTCAGGAATATGAAGGTGATAAGTGTCCAAGATGCAATGGACCGGAAGTCATTGTTAATAATGCAGATTATCTGAAACGGAAGAGGGCGTATGAGGAGAAGCAGGCCGGAAAGGGGTCTGCTTCTTCTGATAAAGAGACTTCTGAAAATAATACAGCAGATGTTAAAAATGGTGGGCAGGAAGAAGTGCTGCCTGATGAAATGTTTCGGCGTCTTAAAGAAAGTGGAAGTAAATTTGCACAGGATGCGGTTGAAAAAACAGCGTCACAGGCGAAAAAGGCTGTAAAAGGCAAGAAGAAGCTGATAGTAAGAATAATTGCAGCAGCAATAGTTTTAATGCTGGCTTCTCTTGCAGGATTTGGCATATTTAAGCTTGCAACACGTAAAAATTATGTTTTGTATATGAAATACAATAATAAAATATATAATGTTGCAGGGATAGACAGTAAGCTGGTCTGCAGCGAAGATGATATTGTTTTTGAGGCTGATAATAATTCATTTTATATGCCGGAATTTTCTGATGAAATAGATAAAAATAATATTATACAGAAAATGGCGTCCAATCAGGGAAAATATTTTACTGCCATAACTTATGATTCTATGGAAGACAAGTACACGCTTTTTGTATGGAACAATTCAATGAGTCTCAGACTTGCTGAAAGTTCAAATAAAAAAGAAATACTCTATATAAGTGATAAAGGAACTATAATTTATAAAGATACCCAGGTTGTAAATGACCAGGGGGCATTAGGACAGACATCACTTATGGTAAGTAAGCTGGATAAATCCAAAGATGGTGATGTGCATGGTGTTATAACAGAAGTTGAGTCGTCGCTTGCAAATGTGTATATATATTCTGCCAAAAATACGATTATATATAATTCAACCGGTAATGTGTTGTATACACTTAATTATGATAAAGATGAGAAGAAAAAGGAAATATCTGAAGATGCAAAAAATATTTATGCACTTACAAGTAAATCTTCTGTGAGATATTCATATAAGGCAAATCCGGTTAATCAGTCAGATAAGGCGGAAGGATTTATATATAGTGTCAACGGAAACTGTTATTATCACAGCATATCATCAAAGAATACAGAGGATATGTTTATTGGTAAATTTAATGGTTCCGGTGTTGAGCTTATATATGATAAAGATTATGTATATGTAATCAATTCTGGTCAGGTAAGCTATGCGTTTGTCAAGAAGGATGTAACGCCGGTATTTACAGTTGTGTCAAAGCTCGGAGGTGCGTCAGATTATGTATTTCTTGAATTAGCTGATACGATTGCAGCAGTTGATGAAAATAATAATCTAATAAGCATAAGTTCCGGTAAAGTTAAAACTATTGCTGAAAATATTACTGATGGCTCTTTAAGCATTGTAAAAAATACATCATCTGAACTTACGTATATACGTGATAATGTCCAATATTATAAAAAGTCGCTTACAGCGGATGAGGTGAAGATGACAGATGTTGGCTCAGATGCAGATACTGTGAGCACATTATTTTATAAAAATAAACTGTATTATTACAATTCAGATAAGAAATTATGCTCATGTACAGTAAAAGGAAAGAATGGTTCAGTGGTTGGAGACGTTGAACGTTTCTGGCTGGGAACAGAGTATAAGTAGAAAATGTAAAAGAGATGTAACTGTGATTTGTGTAGTTACATCTCTTTTTATTATATAAACACATATTAATAACATATAATCAAATGTTTTTAAATATTTCCTGTGACATGTTCTGCATCATATTGTCTGAATCGGAAGGTATGGCGGCAGAACTGTTTGCAAATTTCTGAACACGCTCAACAGCAATTTCTGTGTCTGATAAGATGTTTACTGCATTCATACAGTCTTCTGATAAAGTGTAAAAAAAGATTGAAAGATTGATAATTCTCCTGAAATGCAGCATTTTTATGTTAAAAAACGAAGTTGACAGTTGTATATTGACATAAAGCTTTAAAAGAAGTATTATTTTACAAGTTGGGAATGAAGTTCTCCCATGGGAAACCTAAACTGCTTATTATAGCTGATGACTTCTACGATTTTAGAATCGCAGGGGTTGTCAGCTTTTTTATGTGGACAATGAATAGAATCCCTGCTGAATAATTTAAGGAGAATTATATGTTAGCATCATTATCACTTATTTTTCTGGTTGGACTTGCAATGGGGGCAATCTGCCAGAAACTTAAAATGCCTCGTATTATCGGAATGCTTGTTACGGGTATTGTATTAGGACCGTATGTTCTTGATTTTCTCGACCCGTCAATACTTTCTATTTCATCTGAATTAAGAAAACTGGCACTTATAATTATTCTGCTTAAAGCAGGATTGTCTCTTGATTTGAAGGATTTGAAGAAGGCGGGACGACCGGCAATTCTTATGTCATTTGTTCCGGCAACATGTGAAATAGCAGGATATATATTATTTGCACCATTGTTATTAGGAATTAACAGGATAGAGGCGGTGGTAATGGGAGCTGTGCTTGGAGCAGTTTCACCTGCGGTTGTCATACCGAGAATGGTAATGCTTATGGAAGAAAAATATGGGACGAAAAAAGCAATTCCACAGATGATTATGGCAGGAGCGTCATGCGATGATATTTTTGTTATTGTATTATTTACGACATTTTTAAGCATGGCACAGGGTGGAAGTGCTGATATTATTAATTTTGTAAATATTCCTGTTTCAATTGTTCTGGGAATACTTCTTGGTGCAGTTACAGGATATGGATTATATTTATTTTTTGAGACATCATATGCACATAAGCATTGTGTCAGAAACAGTACAAAAGTAATAATTGTGCTTGGCTTTTCAATGCTGCTTGTTTCTGTTGAAGGCTGGCTTGAGGGAAAAGTATCTGTTTCAGGACTACTTGCTGTAGTCAGCATGGCATGTGTTATAAAAATAAAAAGTACAGCGTTTGTTTCAAAAAGATTATCAGAGAAATTCGGAAAGTTATGGATTGCAGCTGAAGTGGTTCTTTTTGTACTTGTTGGGGCTGCGGTTGATATACGATATACGCTTAGTGCAGGAATAGCGGCAGTGTTTATGATTTTTATTGCATTGATTTTCAGAACGGCGGGTGTTTTGATATGTACGATAAAGACTAAACTTAATATGAAGGAGAGAATATTCTGCGTTATTGCGTACCTTCCGAAAGCCACGGTTCAGGCGGCAATCGGTTCAGTGCCTCTTGCAGCAGGACTTGCCTGTGGCAAAATAATTTTGTCAGTGGCTGTACTTGCAATTATTATCACAGCACCGCTCGGGGCATTGGGAATTGATAATACATATAAAAAGCTGCTGGAGAAGGAATAGGATAAATGATTTAATCATAAAGCTCTTTTTTTATACATAAACTATAGCCAGAATATTGTGTATTGGGTGAGCAAATGTTTGTTATTAAGAGTAGAAACAAAAGACTTATAATGTGCATAATGTGTCTGATTCTAATATTTACATCAGTCTATGCGGGAATGAGCCGCGTCACATGTATTGCACAGGAACGGACACAGGGGGAAAATTCAGGAATAGAATTAAAATCACCGTCAGCGATACTTATGGAGGCATCAACAGGTCAGGTTATATATGAAAAAGATGCAGATACGAGCCTGCATCCAGCAAGTATTACCAAGATAATGACTCTGATATTGATATTTGATGCTATAAAGGATGGCAAAATCGCACTTGATGACGAAGTTACTGTATCGGAATATGCGGCATCTATGGGCGGAAGTCAGGTGTTTCTGGAGGCAGGGGAAAAGCAGACGGTTGATACGATGATTAAATGTATAAGTATGGCAAGTGCGAATGATGCATGTGTAGCCATGTCAGAATACATAGCAGGCACAGAGAGTGCATTTGTTGCAAAGATGAATGAAAGAGCCACTGGGCTTGGAATGAACAATACTAATTTTGTGAACTGCTGCGGACTTGATACGGATGGACATATGTCAACTGCCCGTGATATAGCTCTTATGAGCCGTGAACTGATAACAAAATATCCGCAGATTCATGATTATTCCACAATATGGATGGATACCATTATTCACAGTACAAGAAGAGGTGACAGCGAGTTTGGACTTACAAACACCAACAAGCTTATTAAGCAGTATGAATGGGCGACTGGGTTAAAGACTGGTTCGACAGGGCTTGCAAAATGCTGTCTGTCAGCATCGGCAAATAAGGATGGGATTGACCTTATTGCTGTAATAATGGCTGCACCGGACTCAAAGACACGATTTGCTGAGGCTGTTAATCTTTTGAATTATGGATTTAATACATGTGATATATATAAAGATGATGGTATGCCTTTATTAGAAAATATAAGAATTTCAAAAGGTAAAAAAGACTATGTCAATTGCCGGTATGAAAAAGAATTTTCATATATGTTTATTAATCCGGTTAATCATGAAGATATTTCAAAAGAGCTCCATATAAATGAAAATATTGCCGCACCTGTATATGAAGGAGATACAATTGGAACACTTGAATATTATTATAATGGAGAAAAAATAGGCAGCGTCAATGTTATTTCATCTGAAAATATAGAAAAAGCAGATTTTTTAACACAGATAAAAAAGGTGCTTGGCAGGCTGTTGAAATGATATTGTAAGAATAGATTGCTGGTATATGACCCAAAATGTGAGCTGAAAAATATTGCGGCTGTAAAAAATTCAATATATATGTTATAATAAATCCAAATGACTTATGAAAGTGGAGTATATAATGGATTTATTTGATTATGTCAGACAAAATACGATGAAAAATGAATCGCCGCTGGCTTCAAGAATAAGACCGGAAACTTTGGATGAAGTAGTAGGACAGCAGCATATTATAGGAAAAGATAAACTTTTATACAGGGCAATTCAGGCTGATAAGATAAGCTCAATTATATTCTATGGACCTCCGGGAACAGGAAAGACCACACTTGCAAAGGTGATTGCCAATACTACAAGTGCAGATTTTAAGCAGATTAATGCAACTGTTGCCGGAAAAAAGGATATGGAAGATGTCGTTGCACAGGCAAAAAATAACCTTGGAATGTACGGAAAAAAGACGATACTGTTTGTCGATGAGATTCATAGGTTTAATAAAGGACAACAGGATTATCTTCTGCCTTTTGTTGAGGACGGAACAATTATCCTTATTGGTGCGACTACAGAAAATCCATATTTTGAAGTAAACGGAGCTTTGATTTCAAGGTCAATAATATTTGAATTAAAGCCACTTGACAAAGAAGATATAAAAACACTTATAAAACGTGCAGTATATGATGAGAAAAAAGGAATGGGAAGTCTTCATGCAGATATAGATGATGAGGCACTTACATTTCTTGCAGATGTGGCAAATGGTGATGCGAGAAGTGCATTGAATGCCATAGAACTTGGTATTCTTACAACAAAGCCATCTGAGGATGGAAAGATTCATATTAATTTAAAGATTGCCGAACAGTGTATACAGAAGCGTGTATTAAAGTATGATAAAGATGGTGATAACCATTACGATACTATATCAGCATTTATTAAGAGCATGCGTGGTTCTGACCCTGATGCGGCTGTATATTATCTTGCAAGAATGTTATATGCCGGAGAAGATATAAAGTTTATTGCGAGAAGAATAATGATATGTGCAAGTGAAGATGTCGGAAATGCTGACCCGCAGGCACTTGTAGTTGCAACTAACGCATGTCTTGCAATAGAAAGGCTTGGTATGCCGGAAGCACGGATAGTTCTTTCGCAGGCGGCAACATACGTTGCCTGTGCTCCTAAGAGCAATGCTGCTTATATGGCTGTAGACAAAGCACTTGATATTGTGAAAAATGAAAAGACATATGGTGTTCCTGTGCATTTACAGGATGCACATTATAAGAGTGCAGGAAAGCTTGGACATGGTATTGGATATAAATATGCACATGATTACAAAAATCATTATGTAAAACAGCAATACCTTCCGGATGAACTTGAAGGCACTGTATTTTATGAGCCGACAGATAACGGATATGAGAAAAAAATAAAAGAACATCTTGATAAAATTAAGGCGGAGGCTGAATCTTAATGAGAGATAATCTTAGGCGGCTGGCATGTGGTCATTTTGTATATGATAATCCTAAGCTGCATTTTAAACAGGATAATATAGAATTAAATATCACAAAAAATGTAGTCTGTGAGCAGTCGTTTGATATAGTCTCAAGGGAAGTAACAAAAGGCGTTATCTGGTCATCAAATGAGCGTGTTAAAATCATCGACAATATGTTTCTTGGAACTGTAAGTACGATACATTATATTGTTGATACTAATGGACTTCAGAAAGATGATGTTATAAAAGGCAAGTTTGATGTCATAAGCAATGCGGGGGAATATTTTTTAGAATATGCTTTTACAGTTACGGCACAATTTTTAAAGACTAACGAAAATGATATTGCAGATTTATTTCAATTTGCTAATTTCACAAGAGATTATCCGGAAGAGGCTGTTGCAGTTTTTCTTAGTGATAATTTCAATATCCTTATTGAAAATGATACAAAACTATCTAATATATATGAAGCATTGAAAAAAGAGAATAATACCGGGCGTGCGATAGAAGAGTTTCTCGTTGCTGCCGGGAAGAAATCTCCTGTTTCAATAAATTTATGCACAGATAAAGAACGCTCATATATATGCAGCGATGACAGAAGAGATACTATTGCTTTAGAAAAGAATGCGTGGGGATATATTGAGGCGGATATTTGCGTTGAAGCAGATTTTATTTCAATGGAAACAGAGCATATTTCGGCACAGAATTTTACAGGAAATAAATGTGAACTTGCATATATAATTAATTATGAAAAACTTCATGATGGATATAATTATGGAAGAATAATAATAAATACATATAACCATAAAATTGTAACTGATATAGAAGTAAAGAAAATATATGCAGAGTATCCGGATGAAAATACAAATGAGATATATCATGATAAGAGAAAACTCATGTATGAGATTACCCAAAATTATCTCGATTACCGCATGAAAAAATTTAATACAGGTGTGTGGGCTGAGCGTTCGGCTAATCTTATAGAAAGGCTGAGAACGCTCGATTATGACAATCCGCTGTACATGCTTATGCAGGCACAGGTTTATAACCTGCGTAAGATGAATGATGAGGCACAAAATCTTATTGAGCAGGTTCAGGTTTCAAAAGATGATGCATTTTTATACAGCTATTATCTTTATGTAAAATCAATGCTTATAAGTAATGCAGTATATACTGCGAAGGCTGCCATAGATATTAAAAATTTATATGAAAATGGCAATGATGACTGGCGTATATTGTGGATAAGATTTTATGTTGATCTGACATTCGGACATAATCAGAGCATTAAGCTTATGAGGATAAAAGAAAGCTTCCGTTCAGGATGTAAAAGCGGTGTGATGTATATGGAAGCATTAAATGTTATGAATAATCAGCCTCATCTTTTAAGAGTTCTTGATAAATTTGAGATACAGGTTCTTACGTTTGGCTGTAAGAATAACATTGTAAGTGAAAAACTTGCGTTGCATGCCGCACAGATAGCTGTTTCTGACAAAAATGCCAGCAATTCAAAAATAGAACTGTTGAAAAATATTTACAAAATATATGAAAAAGATGAGGTACTTACGTCTATTATTTCATATCTGATTTGTGCCGGAAGTATAAGCCGTGAAAGTAATATTTATTATGAGAAAGGGATTCTTCGAGGGATAAAAATTACAAGATTATATGAATATTACATAAAAAGTCTTGATAAAAATAAATATCCGCGTTTTTCAAAGCTTGTTTTAATGTATTTCGCATATGATGCCTCTCTTGATTATGAAAATAAATCATTTTTATATGCAGATGTACTTTTTAATGAAGCGGAAAATGAGAAGATAATGGAGATGTACATGCCGCTTATTGATAAATTTGCGTATGAACAGCTTCGTTATGGCAGAATTAATAATCATCTTATATTAATTTATAAAAGAATATGGAATAAATGTTTATTTGATGAGTATACAGCATCATCAATGATGAAAATTTTATACACTTATAAAATAAAATGTTATGAGGAAAATGTAAAAGCTGTATGGGTAAAACATAAAGAATATAAGACGTTACATCGTTACGAAATCATTAATAAATGTGCATTTGTCCCGATTTACACGAAAGATGCCGTTATTATATTTGAATCAGAATCAGGAGAATTTTTTAAGGACAGCTTCAGGTATGACATTGAAAAAGTATTTGAAAATAAATACTACGAAATGATAAACGAGAGCATGCTTGCTTATCAATATGAAGAAAATGATATAGAAAAATATAAAAATATAATTTTGTACGAGCAGAAAAAAGATATATTTAATGAAGAAATATATGAAGCTGTCAGATGTATCATAAATGATGCTGATTGTGATAAAAAATGTAAAAAGAAGCTTAACAGCTGGCTTATAAAATATTTTGAAAAATCATATGATAAAGAAAATTATCTGGCAGATATACAGATTATAGATACTGATGATTTAGATGAAAATGATGCAGTGAGACTTATATATGCAAGTGTCGATAATAATGCTTATAGTTTTGCATTTTCAATTATAAAGCAGTACGGAATATGTAATGCCAATTCAGGAAAAATATCAGAACTTGCACGTCATATGCTGGGATTTGCAGGGACAGAAGATGATGATGAACTTACGCAGCTGTGTGAATATGCTTTTGAAAATAAAAAATATAATGCTGATATTCTTGAAAATCTTGAAAAAAGATTTAATGGAACTAATGAGCAGATGCTTGATATATGGAATGCATGCAAAGATTATGATGTATTTACAGGTGATATAGAAGAAAGAATTGTCGCACAGATGCTTTTTACAAAATCAAGTGATAAAAGGCTTACAGATGTATTTGATTCATATGTAAAAAATGGTGGACACAGGACAGTTATTGCGGCTTATGCTGCATATAATGCTTTTATGTATTTTGTAAAGCACAGAGAAGTTGACATAGCAGTTTTTGACGTGATAGAAGAGCTTATTATGGAAAAACGTGCAATTCCTGATGTCTGTGTCCTTGCATACTTAAAATATTATTCTTTAAGAACCGGAGAACTTACAGAGTCAAAAAGCAGATTTATATATGAAATTATAAAAACATTGTGTGCAGTGGACAAGTGTTTTGAATTTTATAAAAATTATTCTGAAGTATTTGCACTTCCATATAATATGACAGACAGGACATTTGCGGAGTATGCAGGTAATCCGGATTCGCGTGTGGAGATTCATTACTGGTTTGGAGAAAGCAGTAATGAATATACTGAGATTCTTTCAAGTTGTGGAGGTTATTTTGTAAAAGGATTTACACTTTTTTATTCGGAGAGTGTCAGATATTATTTTGTTGAAGAAATTGGAAGTGAAACAAGAAAGTCTGATATATTTCATATGCAGAATAATGTTATCAATAAATCAGAGACTGCAGGAAGATTTGACAGCATTAATAAAATTCTTTCGGCAAGGCAGCAGCATGATCCGGCAGAAATGAAAAAGTGTATGTATGATTATTGTGTTCAGGATTATGTAACACAACAGATTTTTAAACCAATGTAGGTGAGGAATTTAATGAATAATGTAAATGGAGTGATAGTCGGGATTGATATACAGGATAAAATAACACAGGCTGCAATCTGGGATGAGCAGACAGAGATGGTGATACATGTTACAGGACCTGAAAACGAGGCCGCTTTTTTAAATCCGTTTGAAATGCCAGGCTGGGGACAGAGCTGTAATATTGAGGCAGCCTGTGAATTTATTGCATCGATAATAGAATGTGCATCAAAATGTGCACAGGGCAGAAAAGCGGGATTGATATGCATAACAATCGCTGATTATGAAATTAAAAAGCTTAATTTTATATCGGAGGTCATGAAACGGCTGCAGTTTAACAGTGAACAGTGGTCAGTTATAAGCCATGAGGAAAGTTTTGCTTTTTATGCTTACAGCCAGAAAAAAGGTCTGTATTCAGCAGGTGTTATGCTTCTTGACTACAGTAATGATAATATTGCATCATATATCTGCATGAAAGCTAATCTTAATGGTTGTGATGTTATAATGGAAAACAGGTTTTTTTCTGATGCCATACAATATGATGAAGAAAAGGATTCATATAGCAATCTGTGTGTTAATCAGCATGAGATAACAGAGTGGCTTAAAGGATTGCTGTCCAGGTATAATGTCTCAAGTGTATTTCTTACAGGCAGCAGATTTGAGATGGAGAAATTTCCTGATGAATTCACAAGATTTCTGTGCCATTCAAGAAAAGTTTTTGCAGGGCAGAATCTTTATGTGAAAGGTGCGGTTCTTGGGGCATGTACAAAAGTAAAACAGATACTTCCTCCTGATACAATTCTGGCATGCAAAAACAGGATTACAACTGGTATAGAGATGGACATATGCGAGCGTGGAAACGATATGCGTCTGAAAATTGTAAGACCCGGAACAAACTGGTACAGTGTAAAAAAACAGCTGTTTTTTATAATAGATGATGTAAGATATATTAATTTTTATCTGAGACCTGTTGATACTAACAAAGAATATATTGAAAAAATTGACATAAGTTCACTGCCTTTCCGTGAAGGTAAAATGACAAGAATAGAAATGGATGTTGATTTTATGTCTGATGAGGAATGTCATGTGTTAATAAAGGATAAAGGCTTTGGTGACATAGTAAAAAGTTCCGGAAAAATAATAGAAAAAACGTTTTTACTGAAATGAGGGTCATGCGTAAATGGGAAAGATAATATTATGCAGGGCAAGAGAGGCAAAACAGCCGCTTGTTGTAAAGGATATAGGACTTAAAATATATACACTTGAGGAATTGTGCTATTTTATATATAATAATATTTATTTTATAAGCATTGACTTCTTTGATGACGACTTCAATTCATTTGTTGAGGAGACAGGGCAGAAACAGCTGGTACAGATAATTGCAGATTTGAAAAGCAGGAATGCAGGACTTGCACAGATTGTTGTAAGTGTTTTAAAATATGTTGATTATTACAGCAATGAAGAGATAGAACAGTTAAGCGGTGTGCTTGGAACACTTGACAGCCGCAATGTTTATGAAAGACTTAAAGCGAGAGCTGATACATTGCTTGAAAATAAATGTTATTACGGTGCAGTGCAAAATTATGCGAAAATAATTGAGGGCACATATGATAAGTCACTTTCGGGATTGTTTTATGCGAGAGTGTATCATAATATGGGGGTTGCACATGCAAGAATGTTTTTATACAAACAGTCTGTTCCATATTTTGAGGAAGCCTACAAAATAGGGCAGCACGAAGAGTCGCTAAAATGTCTTATGGCAGCTAAAAGACTGGCTATGGGAAATAATATAATAGAAAGTGATGATGCATCTGACCAGGAGGCAGCTTTGAAAAGCGAACTTGAAAAACTGGCAGACAATGCAAGATATTCTGATACATACAGACATCTCCAGCAGATTGAAAAGCTTAAAGAGGAGGCTGATATTACGGAGTATAATGATGCACTTACCGGTCTGCTTGATGATTGGAAGAAACAGTATATTAAGTACAAATCATAGAATGGGGTACATATGGGATTTTTAAAGTCAGTTAAGAATATCTTCTTTAAAGATGAAATAGAAGATGATTATGAAGAATATGACGAATTTGATGAAGAACTGAATAAGCATGCCAGAACAATAAAGTCATATCTTGATGAAGAGGATTATGGCAAAGAAAACGAAGACACTGATAATCAGGAATTTGATGAGTATGATGAGAGTTCAGGATATGAAACGCCGGAAGATGATGAGGGCTTTGACGGCTTCAGCGATGATGAACTGCTTGTAGGTGATGAACGTGATAACGTAAAACTGGGGGCTTTTGATGGAAGTGACCTGAAAGAATATGTTAAAGGCCAGTGCGAGATTATGGAAGATGCCGGAAGGCATATTGAAATGATAATGGAGGAGTACAGTCAGGTATCAGAGAGATTTGCTGATATTGAACTGTATGAAAATGCACCGGATAATCTGAAAGACCAGATTGCAAAACAGGCTGAACTTGTTGACAATCTTGCGGTTGACAGGCGGATTCTTAAAAATTCCGAGAGCAAGCTGTCTAATAATGCATATAACAGAATGGACATGTATGCACAGGAACTTCCTAAGAGTTTTAGGTTTATACAGCAGCAGGAAACATATTATGAGACAGTGAAAAGAGATTTACAGTCTCTTGAGGGCGAGAGGATGGCTCTTAGAATGGAAGCCAAGAATCTGAAAAAGAAACATGCTGCAATCAAAAAGGCTGCAATTATAGTTCTTGCCTGTCTTGCAGTAGTTTATTCTATTTTTACAATAGTTATGGTTGCACTTGATAATGAAGATGAGTTATATTTATTCTTTGTTGTGACATTTCTTGGCGCAATAGTTGCTGTGGGAATATTTGCATGGCTGAGTATTATTCACAGACAGGCATCGGCAGTCGAAATAAAGATAAATAAAATTACGGCGGCATTAAACAAGATAAAGATAAAGTATGTTAATGCGGCAAATGTGCTTTCATATGAATATGATAAATACAAAATAAAGAGCTCATATGAACTTGGAAGAAAATTTGAATTATATCTTCAGATGAAAGAAGAAAGAAAGCATGTACTGATGATGACAGCTAATCTTAATGATGCAGAAAATAAGCTGCTTATGCTTCTGAAAAGAATAGGAATTTCAGACACAGTTGTATGGCTTTCACAGACCAAAGGACTATATATACGCAATGAAATGGTTGAAATCAGGCATGAACTTGCGGCACGTCGTAAGAAACTGAGAAATCAGATTGAGTATAATGAAGGCAGGATTGAAGAAGCAAAATATAACATAAGAAAAGTTAATAAATTACATCCGGAGTATACAAAAGAGACTTTGGAAATACTTGATGAATATGAAAAAAGGTCTATAAATTAAATTTTGCTTGCCAATTACGGTACATGTGTTAAAATTAGTTACAGTTCAGTTATTTTAAATTGGAGGAAAAAGTAATCATGATGAAGGAAAGATTGCAGGAAATCAGGGAGAGAGCGTTAGAACAGATTAACTCTACTGATTCACTTGAAAAGTTAAATGAGGTAAGAGTATCTATCCTCGGCAAGAAAGGCGAACTTACAGAAGTCCTTAAAGGAATGAAGGATGTTGAGCCAAAAGACAGACCTATGGTTGGTCAGATAGTCAATGAGACAAGACAGGCTATAGAGGAAGTTCTTGAGAATGCAAGAAAAGAACTTTCAGAGAAGATGAGAGAGATTCAGATGAAAGCAGAAGTTATTGATGTAACACTTCCTGCAAAAAAGAATAATGTTGGACATAGTCATCCTAATACACTTGCTCTTGAAGAAATTAAGAAAATATTTGTTGGTATGGGATACGAAGTTGTAGAAGGTCCTGAAGTTGAATATGATTACTATAATTTTGAAGCGTTGAATATACCTGCCAATCATCCGGCAAAAGATGAACAGGATACATTTTATATTAATGACAAGATTGTCCTTCGTACACAGACATCATCAGTTCAGGTTCGTGAGATGGAGAAAGGAAAACTTCCGCTTCGTATGATTTCTCCTGGTCGTGTATACAGAGCAGACGAAGTTGATGCAACACATTCACCATGTTTCCATCAGGTAGAAGGTCTTGTTATTGATGAAAATATTACATTTGCGGATTTAAAGGGTACACTTGTAGAATTTGCAAAAGAAGTATTTGGCCCTGAGACAAAAGTTAAATTCAGACCGCATCATTTTCCATTTACAGAACCTAGTGCTGAAATGGATGTTTCATGCTTTAAGTGTGGCGGTAAAGGATGCCGTATGTGTAAAGGTGAAGGCTGGATTGAAATTTTAGGATGTGGAATGGTTCATCCTCACGTACTTGAGATGAGCGGAATTGATACAGATAAATATACTGGTTTTGCATTTGGTGTTGGTCTTGAAAGAATAGCACTTCTCAAATATGAAATTGATGATATGAGACTTTTATATGAAAATGACGCACGTTTCTTAAAGCAGTTCTAATAATTAAGATAACAGGTTGTGAATATATTATAGATATCAGAAGGGATAATTAATCATGAATACATCTTTAAATTGGATTAAAGCAATGGTACCCGGACTTGATGATGTTACAGATCAGCAGTTCCGTGATGCCATGACACTTTCAGGAACAAAGGTTGAATGCTTCACAGCATATGATAAGAACCTTGATAAAATAGTAGTTGGACAGATTGAATCAGTAGAAAAGCATCCTGATGCAGACAAGCTTGTTATATGCCAGGTAAATGTAGGTGATTCAACAGTTCAGATTGTAACAGGTGCACCTAATATTGAAGTTGGTTCAAAGGGTCAGAAAGTGCCTGTAGTTCTTGATGGAGGACGTGTTGCAGGAGGTCATGATGGTTCTGCACTTCCTGAGGACGGAATTAAGATAAAGAAAGGTAAACTTCGTGGCATAGAATCATGCGGCATGATGTGTGCAATTGAAGAACTTGGTTCATCAAGAGAGTTTTATCCTGATGCACCGGAAAATGGTATATATATTCTTGGTGATGATGCAGTTGTAGGTTCTGATGCCGTAGAGTATCTTGGTCTTAATGATACTGTATTTGAATATGAGATTACAAATAACCGTGTTGACTGCTATAGTGTAATCGGTATTGCAAGAGAAGCAGCAGCTACATTCAACAAACCATTTAATCCTCCAATGCCATCTAAGACAGGCAATTCAGAGGATGTTAACGATTACATAAGTGTGGATATTGAAGCAAAAGAACTTTGCCCTCGTTATGTTGCAAGAGTTGTTAAAAATATCAAACTTGCACCATCTCCAAAGTGGATGCAGCACAGACTTATGACAGCAGGAATCAGACCTATTAACAATATAGTAGATATAACTAACTATGTTATGGAAGAATATGGTCAGCCTATGCATGCATATGACTATGACCAGATTGCAGGTAAAAAGATTGTTGTAAGAACAGCTGCTGATGGTGAAAAATTCGTCACACTTGATGGTCAGGAAAGAATACTTAATTCATCAACACTTATGATTTGTGACGGTGAACGTGCCGTAGGTGTTGCCGGTGTAATGGGCGGCGAAAATTCAATGATTACAGATGATGTTAAGACAATGCTTTTTGAAGCTGCAACTTTTGACGGAACAAACATCAGAAAGACAACTAAGAGAATCGGTCTTCGTACAGATGCATCAGGCAAGTTTGAAAAAGGTCTTGATCCTGAAAATGCAATGGCTGCAATGGACAGAGCATGCCAGCTTATAGAAGAACTTGGTGCCGGAGAAGTTGTCGGTGGAGCTGTTGATATCTATCCTGTTAAGAAAGAATGCAGAAGAATTGTATTTGAACCTGAAAGAGTGAATAAACTTCTTGGTACAAATGTATCCGTTGATGATATGATGGATTATTTCAAGCGTCTTGAAATAGAATATGATAAAGAATCAAATGAGCTTGTTATTCCTACATTCCGTCAGGATTTAATAAGAACAGCTGATATTGCTGAAGAAGTTGCAAGATTTTATGGCTATGACAACATTCCTACAACACTTCCTCATGGTGCTACAACAATGGGTAAGGTTTCGTTCAAGCAGACAGTTAAGGATGTTGCAGGCGAGATAGCACAGTTCTGTGGATTTTCACAGGCTATGACGTATTCATTTGAAAGTCCTAAGGTTTTTGATAAATTAAAGATTGCTAAGGATTCACCACTTAGAAAGACAGTTGTGATTTCAAATCCACTTGGAGAAGATTTCTCTATTATGAGAACACTTCCTCTTAATGGTATGCTTACATCACTTTCAACAAATTATAACAGAAGAAATAAAAATGTTAAGCTGTATGAACTTGCTACAGTTTATATTCCGTCTGATAATGAAGAAGAACTTCCAACAGAAAGCGTTGATTTTACTCTTGGTTTCTTTGGAGATGGAGATTTCTTTACAATGAAAGGAGTTGTAGAAGAATTTCTTGAAAGAATAGGAATGAGAAATAAGCCTGAATATGATCCACAGGCAGGCAAGCCATATCTTCATCCGGGTCGTCAGGCAAATGTAATCTATGATGGAACTGTTATCGGATATCTTGGTGAAGTACATCCTGATGTTGCTGATAATTATAGTCTTGGTGAGAGAACATATATTGCTGTTCTTGATTTATCAAAGATTACTTCGATGGCTTCATTTGACAGAAAATATACAGGAATTGCCAAATTCCCGGCTGTTACAAGAGATATAAGCATGGTTATGCCTAAAGACATGCTTGTTGGATCTGTTGAAAAAGTCATTGAAAAACGCGGCGGTAAGCTTGTTGAGAGCTTCAAGCTGTTTGATATATACGAAGGCGAACAGATTAAAGCTGGATTTAAATCTGTTGCGTATTCAATTTCATTCAGGGCAAATGACAGAACATTGGAAGATAAAGATATAGCTCCTATCATGGAGAAGATTCTTAATGATTTGTCAGAAATGGGAATAGAACTTAGAAGTAACTAGAGGTCAGACATGGAAAAAGTTATGAATCTGCATGATTTTTATTATGACCTGCCACAGGAACTTATAGCACAGGATCCGCTTTCTGACCGCTCAAGTTCAAGGCTTATGGTCCTTGATAAAAATACAGGCGAAATAGAACATAAAATATTCAGGGATATAGTTGATTATCTTAATCCGGGAGACTGCCTTGTTATTAATGATACAAAGGTAATTCCGGCTAGACTTATAGGTGAAAAAGAGGGTACAGGAGCAGCAATAGAAGTGCTGCTTCTCACCCGTAAAGCTGATTTGAAGGATACATGGGAAGTTCTTGTTAAGCCGGGCAAAAAGGCAAAAATAGGAACTCGTATTCATTTTGGCGGTGATAAACTTATTGGTGAGGTTATTGATATTGTAGAAGAGGGAAATCGTATTATCAGATTTGAGTACGACGGCATATTCGAGGAAATACTTGATGAACTTGGTCAGATGCCTCTTCCGCCATATATAACACATAAACTGGAAGATAAAAACAGATATCAGACAGTATATGCAAAACATGAAGGTTCGGCAGCAGCACCGACAGCAGGACTGCATTTTACAGAGGAACTGCTTAAAGAGATAAAAGAAAAAGGTGTTGATATTGCAAGAGTAACTCTTCATGTCGGACTTGGTACATTCAGACCTGTTAAAGAAGAAAATGTACTTGATCATCATATGCATTCTGAATTTTACAGAATTGATGAGGAAGCAGCAGAAAAAATTAATAACGCACGTAAAAATAATGGGCGTATTATTGCTGTTGGAACTACAAGTACAAGAACACTTGAATCGGTGGCTAAAGAGGATGGTACAATAGAAGCGTGCAGTGGTTGGACACAGATATTTATATATCCTGGATATAAGTTTAAAGCAATCGACTGTCTTATTACAAACTTCCACTTGCCTGAGTCTACACTGGTTATGCTTGTGTCAGCACTTGCAGGACGTGAGAATGTACTTAATGCGTATGAAACTGCAGTAAAAGAAAAATATCGTTTCTTCAGTTTTGGAGATGCTATGTTTATAAAATAACGCAGGAGATATGGGAGGAGAAAAATATTGGGAGCAGAAAGAAGAAGAGCATCAAGGGTTCCGATTAATGTGACATTGTCACTCAATGGTATCAGTGATGAAAATGATGCATGTGAGCAAAAAGATATAAGTGTTGAAACAGTAGACATTTCAAAGGGTGGCATAGCTTTTATTACAAAAGAACCTTTGAAAATGGGGACTTTTTACAATACTTCAATTCAAATGCCGAACCATGAGATTCTTGATGTTGTTATTGAAATAGTAAGACAGCAGCCAGAAGAGAATGGTGAGATTATGTATGGAAGCCGTTTTGTTGGAATAGGACCTGAAGACGAATTTCGTATAGAGGTATTCAGAATGGTATTTGAAGGAACAAAAAATCAGAATAATTAAAATTAAAGATATTGAGTAGTGCGGATAATCGCGGCTGCAATTGCCGAAAGGCAGCAGGTGAGGAAAGTCCGGGCTTCGCAGGGCAGGATGCCAGATAACGTCTGGTGGAGGTGACTCCAAGGATAGTGCAACAGAAATAAACCGCCTGTTTTACAGGTAAGGGTGGAAAGGCAGTGTAAGAGACTACCGCGTTGCCGGTAACGGCAATGGTCCATGTAAACCCCATCCGAAGCAAGTCCAAGAAAAAGCTATACGGCTGCCCGTCGTGCTTTTAGGTAGGACGCTTGAGTGTATCGGCGACGATGCAACTAGATAGATGATTATCACACATTTATATGTGGACATAACCCGGCTTATAGTGCTGCTCATTATAATAAATTAGTTATTAAAACATTTTACAGATGACAAAAATAAATATTTTCTTTCTGCCGTAAAATGAATTAAGGTATGGTTTGTTGTGAAAAAAAACAGGGTTATATATTATAAAGATGAATTGTCAGATGAGTTTTCGTCGGCACAGATAAAACCAATATCTATTGATGAAAATTACATTTATGACAGGAAAACAAAAGGGAAAATACTACATACATTTTGGTATAAGATTATTGCCAGACCTCTGGCATATATTTTTTTGAAAATAAAATTTGGACATAAAATTATAAATAAAGAAGTATTAAAAGGATATTCAGATAAAGGAATATTCATATATGGAAATCACACTAATGCTGCAGCTGATGCATTTATTCCAAGCATGGTGAGTTTTCCAAAAGATACATATGTAATTGTGCATCCCAATAATGTTTCAATGCCTGTTCTGGGAAAGATAACACCATATCTTGGAGCTGTTCCCCTTCCTGGAAATAAAGAGGCATTTGTGAATTTTACAGATATTATAGAGAAAAGGCTAGATGAAAAAGACAGCATTGTTATTTATCCAGAAGCCCACATATGGCCATATTATACGAAGATAAGGCCGTTTAAGGATATGTCTTTCAGATACCCGGCTCAGTATCATGCTCCGGTATTTTGTTTTACTAATGTATACAGAAAGAGAAAACTAAGAAAGACACCGCAAATGATAACATATATAGATGGACCATTTATTGCAGATTCATCGATTCCAATTAAGGAACAGAAAGTATATCTTAGAAATAAAGTCTATGATGCAATGACAGCAAGAAGCAAAAATAATAATGTTGAGATAATAAAGTATATCAGATTGGAGAACGAATAATGATTAATGTATTATTCGCCGGTAATGATGGGGTTTTTGATGGCATACTTACATGTATGCTTTCAATATTTTTAAGAACTACAACAAAAGAGCCATTTACATTTTACATATTTACAATGGATGTAAGCCATATAAAGAGCAGCTATATTGCAATTTCGGAGAAAAAGACAGAATATCTTGATTCGATTGCCAAAAGCTACAACAAAGATAGCAAAGTGGTACGTATGGATGTAATAGAAAATTATAACAGAGTATTTGCGAATTGCCCGAATGAGCTTACATATTGTTCTCCGTACACACTTTTAAGACTTCTCGCTGACGAGATGGACGAGATACCTGATAAATTATTATATCTTGATGCAGATATTTTATTTAACAGGGACATAACACTTTTGTATAATCATGATATAAGTGATTACGAGTATGCTGCAGCAAGAGACCACTATGGAAAATATCTGATTAATCCTAATTATATTAATGCAGGTGTGCTTTTGCTTAATATGAAAAAAATAAGGCAGACAGGACTTTTTTCAAAAGCAAGAAAGCTTCTTTCAGAAAAAAAACTGTTATTTGCTGACCAGTCTGCTATCTACAGGAGTACAACAAAAAAGCTTATGCTTCCTCAGAAGTTTAATGACCAGAAGTTTTTACATAAGCATACTGTTGTAAGGCATTTTTCAAAGAGATTGTTTTATACACCGTATCCTCATACAGAAAATATTAAACAATGGCAGATTAGTAAAGTTTATCGAATATTTAGATATGATGCATTTGATGACATATTCTTTGAATATATATATTTAAAAAAGAAATTTGAAAGGGATATAAAAGGTAATACAAATGAATAGCAACATAATACCGATTTTCTTTGCATGCGATAATGGATTTGTAAAGTACACTATGGTTTCATTAAAGTCTCTTATGATGAATGCAGACAGAGACAGACAGTACAATATCCATATTCTGAATACAGGAATAGATGATGACAAGAAACAGGTCGTACTTGATATGGCAGATGATGTATTTCATATATATTTCAATGATGTAACAGAATATTTAAAAGAACTCGAAAAAAGACTTCCTTTAAGAGATTATTATTCATATACAACATATTACAGATTATTTCTTGCAGAAATGTTTCCAGAATATGAAAAAGCATTGTATATTGACAGTGATACTGTAGTGCTTGGAGATATATCAGAACTTTTCGATTATGATATAGGTGATAATTATGTCGGAGCTTCATGTGACCCGGTTGTTTCCCAGGCTGATATATTCGGTAATTATGCTGAACAGGTTCTTGATATTGACAGAAATCATTATTTTAATGCCGGAGTTCTTGTACTTAATATAAATCAGTTCAGAGAGCAGGATATACTCGGACAATTTGTTGAGCTGCTTCATGCATATACATTTGTTGTTGCACAGGATCAGGATTATCTTAATATTATCTGTAAAAATCATGTTTATTGGATAGATCCTAAGTGGAATAGTGAGACATTTGGTAAGCTTGCATGTGATGAGGAAGATATTTGCCTTATTCACTATAATCTTGCAGCTAAGCCATGGCATTATGAGGATTGTAAGCTGGCTAAGTATTTCTGGCAGTATGCAAAAGAAACAACCGTATATGACGAAATAAAAGATGTTCTTAATAACTTTACAAGAGAAGATGAGGAACAGGATAAGAAATACGGTGAAAATCTTTATAAACTTGCACATGATGAGATTCATAATGAGAATAATTATAAAAATATCTGCGATAGAAGTCAGGTACAGTCTAGGCAGAGAAGAGAAATAGTTGAGAAAATAGAGCAATATGAAAGAGAGGGGCGTTTCGATGAAGATGTTGAGGACGATCCGCCTTCAAGAGTATTACTTCCGGAAGAGATAGATTATACATCTAATAAATTTTTGAAAAAATTCAGAACAAGATATGCATTTAAGTTTGCAAGATGGTATCTTAATTCTATGATAAGAGAAAAAAAGGTAATAATAAAAGGCTATGAGGGAGTGGAAAATTTTAAAGCTCTTAACAGTGGTGCAGTTATTACATGCAATCATTTTAATGCATATGACAGCTTTGCAATGGAGCTCGTCTATGACAAAGCACAACAACAGTCAAGAAAATTGTATCGTATTATTAAAGAAGGTAATTACACAAGTTTTCCGGGATTTTATGGATTCCTTATGAGAAATTGTAATACACTTCCATTGAGCAGTAATATGGATACTATGAAGAAATTTATTTCTGCCGTAAATAAACTTCTGTCAGAGGGCAATTTTATACTTATATATCCTGAACAGAGCATGTGGTGGAATTATAGGAAACCTAAGCCTTTAAAGACCGGTGCATATAAATTTGCAGCAAGAAATAATGTTCCTGTACTGCCGGTATTTATGACTATGCAGGACAGTGATATAATAGATTCAGACGGTTTTCCTGTTCAGGAATATACAATTCATGTTGCACCGCCTATATATCCCGATGCTTCAAAGTCGGAGCATGAAAATGCCATGATTATGATGAAAGAAAATTATCGTTTATGGAAAGATATATATGAAAAAGTATATGATGAAAAACTCACATATACATGTGGAATGAATTTTGAAAATTCAGAATTTTATAAAGAATTTTTTAATGATAATGAAGAATTATCAGAACAGGTTGGTTAATAAAAAGCTCCGTCCGGTTGTTTATACCGGGTGGAGCTTTTTTGTATTAAAATTATCTTGAATATTTTTCTTCACAATATTTACAGCGGTAAACCTGTTTTTCTTCGTCAGTAAGAATGAAAACATGGTCTAATTCCTGTTCGATAGAAGTAATACATCTAGGATTTTTACACTTAATTACATTAGTAATCTGTGTCGGAAGAGAAAGAGCTTTCTTTTCAACAATCTGACCATCCTTAATTATGTTTACTGTGATATTGTGGTCGATAAAGCCTAATACATCGAGGTCTACAAGATCAAGACCACCTTCAATTTTAATGATGTCTTTTTTGCCCATTTTGTTGCTGCGTGCATTTTTGATGATGGCAACACAGCAGTCGAGTTTGTCAAGTCCAAGATTATTATAAATCATCATAGATTTGCCGGCTTCTATATGGTCAAGCACGAAACCTTCATTTAATTGTCCTACGTTTAACATAAAATCCTCCTTGTTTTTCCGAAGGAAAAATCCGAACTCCTGTGAGGAGAGGATTTGTCCTCCTTGTTTTTTCTTATTGTTATTTATTGAGACCGAGTAAAGTAAGTATAAGAGCCATTCTTACATATACTCCATACTGAACCTGCTTGAAGTATGCGGCACGAGGGTCGTCATCAACCTCTACAGAAATTTCATTTACACGAGGAAGTGGGTGGAGCACATACATATCTTCTTTTGCAAGAGCCATTTTTTCCTTATTAAGTATATAGAAATCTTTCATTCTAAGATATTCATCCTCATTGAAGAAACGCTCACGCTGGACTCTTGTCATATAAAGAATATCAAGTTGAGGCATTACATCTTCAAGTTTTTCAACTTCTTCATATTCAACATTATTTTCTTTTAAAGTATCAATTATGTAGTCAGGTACACGAAGTTCTTTAGGTGAGATGAGTATGAACTTTACATTTTTGTATCTGATAAGTGAATTGATAAGTGAGTGAACAGTACGTCCAAATTTTAAGTCTCCGCAAAGACCAATTGTAAAATTGTCAAGTGAGCCTCGAAGCTCACGTATTGTCATAAGGTCTGTAAGAGTCTGTGTTGGATGCTGATGACCACCATCACCGGCATTGATTACAGGAATACGTGATTTCTGGGCAGCTACCATTGGTGCACCCTCTTTTGGATGACGCATGGCACAGATATCTGCATAACATGAAATTACACGGATTGTGTCAGAGACACTTTCACCTTTTGATGCTGAACTTGAGTTGGCAGAAGAAAAACCAAGAACAGAACCGCCTAAATTCAACATAGCGGCCTCAAAACTGAGTCTGGTTCTGGTACTTGGTTCATAAAAAAGTGTTGCTAACTTTTTGCCATCACATGCGTGGCTGTATTTTTGTGGATTATTTGATATATCTCTTGCTAAATCAAGTAATTCATTAAGCTCTTCCACACTAAAGTCAAGTGGGTTAAGTAGATGCTTCATAGTATGCCTCCTAATTTTTTTTCTGTATGCTATTCTACATGTATTTGCAAGATTTATCAATTGTTATTTTGAAATAATTGTGTTAAAATACATTTAATACGAACATTAAGAAGGGAGAGACGTTATGTCTAACAGCAGTTCTATGGGCAATGATAAAAAAAATAATAATCCTAAGATAATACTTACAGGTGACAGACCAACAGGAAGACTTCATCTTGGTCACTATGTAGGTTCTTTAAAAAGAAGAGTAGAGTTACAGAATTCAGGTGAATTCGATAAAATATTTATTATGATAGCGGATGCACAGGCACTTACAGACAATGCTGATAATCCGGAAAAAGTAAGACAAAACATAATTGAAGTCGCACTTGATTATCTTTCATGTGGGCTTGATCCTTCAAAGACTAATATTTTTATCCAGTCACAGATTCCACAGCTTACAGAGCTTACATTTTATTATATGAATCTTGTTACTGTATCAAGACTCCAGCGAAATCCTACAGTTAAGAGTGAAATTCAGCTTCGTAATTTTGAGGCAAGCATACCTGTTGGATTCTTTACATATCCTATCAGCCAGACTGCAGATATCACTGCATTCAAGGCAACAACAGTACCTGTTGGTGAAGATCAGGAACCAATGCTCGAACAGGCAAGAGAGATTGTAAGAAAGTTTAATTCTGTATATGGTGAAACACTTGTTGAGCCGGATATTCTTCTTCCTGATAATAAGGCTTGTCTCAGACTTCCGGGTACAGATGGAAAAGCTAAGATGAGCAAGTCTCTTGGCAATTGCATATATCTTTCAGATACACCTGAAGAAGTAAAACGTAAAGTTATGAGCATGTATACAGATCCAGACCATATCAGAGTTGAAGACCCAGGTAAGATTGAAGGTAACTGTGTATTTACTTATCTTGATGCTTTCAGTTCAGAAGAAGATTTCAAGGAATTCCTTCCTGATTATAATAATCTTGATGAGTTAAAAGACCATTACCGCAGGGGTGGACTTGGAGATGTAAAAGTTAAGAAGTTCTTAAATAATGTACTTCAGAAGCAGCTTGAACCAATCCGTAATAAACGTCATGAATATGAGAAAGATATTCCGGGTGTATATGAGATATTAAGAAAAGGTACAGAAGCAGCATATGAAGTTGCACAGCAGACGCTTAATGAAGTAAAAGCATCGATGAAGATAAATTATTTTGATGATGCACAGCTTATCAAAGTTCAGTCAGAAAAATATTCAGGTATTGAAGATTAATAAATAGAAACATACATTTTTGAATTTACCAATTGTGGCAGGGTTCAGAAATGTATGTTTTTTTATTGATTATATACATTACATGCAATTGCATACATTTTATAAAAAATCAGACCCTTGAGTGCAATATTTTTTGTTGCTAAGATAAAATAAAATATTTTGAAGTTTTAGGACTGGAATATCCTGAATTCGTAGGAGTTTGGTAACGAAAATGTTAAGAATTGGTATATGTGATGATGAAGAACTGATTACAAAAAGACTGATGAGAATTTTATATTCATTAGAGAAAAATCAAAGTGAAAATTATGATATTGAAATTTATACGGATAGCGTAAAATTATCAGAGAAATTATTGGCGGGGAAAAGATATGATTTGATTTTTCTTGATATTATGATGCCGGTAAAGTCCGGCGTCGAAGTTGGTAAAATTATAAGAAATGATTTGAAAGATAATATCACACAGATTGTTTTTATATCATCTGAAAATAAATATGCAATGGATTTGTTTGAAATAAGGCCTATGAATTTTCTGATAAAACCATTTGATGAAAATGACATAGAAAAAATTATGAAAACAGCAGCAGAACTAATAAATACGAATAAACATATTCTTATACTTGAAGCCAGAAAGGAACTACTACGAATTCCGGTGAGTGAAATCCGATATATTGAAAGCAGCGGAAGATATATTATTGTTCATGACAGTGGTGGTGAATATAAATTAAAAGGAAAATTAAATGATATATATGAGCGTGTAAAAGGATTTGGATTTTTATTTATTCATAAATCATATATTGTAAATAATCTTTATATAAGAAAATATTCATACAATAATGTCGAGCTTGATGATAATGTAATTTTGCCGGTCAGCAGGCAGAGAAGGGAAGAAATAAAAAAATCATGCAGTATAGGATTGTAATTAATTTGGCAGTATGTGCCTTCAGCTGTTTTGTTGCAAATGATCTGGCGACAGATATATATGGAGAAAGATGTAAGAGGGTGCTTCTTAATATATTGACAAATGCTGTATATGTATTTCTTCTTATGGACATGATGTTATTTCCATATGCAATGATATTGTTTCCTGTTATAGTATTTCTTGGGTTTATGGCATTGTCGGTAAATTATAATGTTGATAAAAAGAAAATGTTTGGTACAAATTGTGCTGTGCTTGTAGCACTTGTTGTCTTGTATACAGTTACATATATGTTTATGGAAGGCTGTGATGATGGATATGAAACGTATATAATGTTTACAGCCATAGAGTATATAGTATTTAAAGCGTATCTTAAAATGAAAGAAACAACAGTAACATTTACCGGAATTCTCATAATAATAATACCGGTACTGTATTTTTCATTTACAATTTACATGTTAAATAATGCATCATTTAATGATAAAGAAAAGCTTTTAATGTTTTTTGTAATTGTTGTAATTAATATTCTGATGATAGTATTTTATAATGAATTTATAAAACAATATAAGATAGCTTTAAATAAAAAGGCAATGGTTGAGCAATATAATTCAATTAAAAATCAGGTCAGCACAATGGCGGAGACGAACGAAAAAATGAGAAGAATACGCCATGACATGAGGAATCACATGATTGTCATGGAGCAGATGCTTGATGATAAAAATTATGACAGATTAAAATTATATATGCAAAAGCTGGCAGACATTGCACATGAAAATGAGCAGAAAATTGATACAGGAAACATAGAACTCGATGCGATTTTAAATAATAAAATTAATGAAGCCCAAGATAGTAATATAAAAACAGAAACAGATATTACAATTCCATCAGGGATTATTAAGGATGGATATGATATTGCGGTTATACTTGGCAATATTCTGGATAATGCAATCAGGGCATCACTTGAATGTGATGAAAAAGAAAGAAGTATTAATATAAATATAAAATATAATCGCGGAGTTATGTCAATATTGGTTATGAACGCATATGCCAATAATATTAATGTAACAAAAAACGTATTGCCTGTCACAACAAAAGATGATTCGTTTGAACATGGAATAGGACTGGCAAATGTAAGAAATACTGTTGAGAAATATCATGGTGAACTGATTATTAAAACAGAAAATAAAAAGTTTATTGCAGATATTATTTTGTATATATAAAGCAGTACATGATTAATCAGCGTGATATATTACATGCTAATTTTGACCACTAGACTGCTGTTTTTGACACTTTTGAAAAAATCCTCTTTTTTTATGATATGGTAATACCCGTAATCCGGATACAAAATTCTAATTAAGGAGGAAAACAGATGAGTTTGAAAAACTCAAAAATGACAAAAAGTACGAAAGAAAAGCATGGTGTGAAAAAAATACTCAGAACAGCAGTGATTTTATGTGCGGCAGTTGCAGCCGGAGTCAGTGCTGGGTCTTCAGGTAATATTGTGAAAGCAAATAACGAGGATTATGAGGATTTTCTTTTTACGCATGGATGGGAAGGGATTGACTTTGATACATCACTTTGCTATTCAAAGGATAATGAATCTAATATGTTGGCTTATTGTATTAATACTAACTATCCGTTATGTATATCAGCAATTGGAAGTAACAGTGCTAACAGGAATGGTGATGACTGGACACTTTGCTCTAATTACAGCTGGAGGCATGTGATGAATTCTGGAGATACGTATTCTATACTGAATACTGTAAAACAGAAGGGATTTGCAAATGCAGGTCTTTTAGGTGAGTCTTATGAGGAGGATTATACACAATTTACAGTTATATTTAGAACTGATGCAGAGGAGTAATGTAACATTAATGTGGGATAGGTGAAAAGATGAACGGAAAAAATAATAGCCACATTAAAGAATTCAAGATGTTTGTTTTATTGGTTGTTCTGATTACTACATTTATATATTTATTGTTTTGTAATAAATATATAAGTGTTTATTATGATGATAGACAAAATAATCGGGTTGTTGCTGCCAAAACCCAATACGAAAAAATAAAGCAACCTAATTATGATAAACTTGAATTTATAAGTAAGGAACAATTTTTTAAATATCAAATAGCTACTTTAAACAATAAGATTAATTATTATGAATCTGTAAGTTGTATATTGGCTGAAGAAAATAGAGTTGATAGTGCACAAATTGAAATTGTATGTGATATGATTCATAAAAACAATGATGAGGAAATATCTGGACTAGTGAATGTTACAGCTCATATTGTGTTGAAAAATAATGGTAAGTCAGGACTATGTAATGTGAAACCCAAATTAAGGATATTGATGCGTGAAGGAATTTATAATGATAAATTAAATGATAAATTCAAACTAATAGACATGAAATTTGATACAGATATAGAAGGATATACTTTGCCAGAAATTGATAATAGTAGTAGTAATCTTAATTCTGATATGGGTTATGTAAGAACCGATGATTGGAAATCGTTTGCTTTTCGCGTATACATCGAATCTAATAGCGAGATATCATACACCTGTGTGTTCAGAACGCCTAAAGAGTATGCAGATGATGAGAACCTCGTTATTGGAAACGATGATTCACATGCCAGCAGGAGATGGGATGGCTAAAAAGAAGTAACATATGATAATGGAGGGTACAGAATATACATTAACAGACAATAAAAATGTCTGAGAATAAATGAGGAGAAAAAAGTGAAAGAAATATTCAAGATAGAGTGCATGAGGGCATTTAGAAATAAAAAATTTCTGCTCATGGCATTGGCAGGATGTCTTATTGCATTACTAGACCTGGTAGGAACTTCGTGGCTTGGAGGTGCGATAGACCTGGCACAGTGTGCGGAGAAAATTGAGCCGGGGTACACGAATGTATTTGAGTCAAATGCAGTTGTGACATCTTTGTACTTTTGGATGCCAAATCATGGAGATGTCAGCAAATATTATTATGTTTATAAAGTTCTGATACCTGTAATGGCGGCAATACCATATGGTTCATCATATGTCGAGGATAAGAGGAGCGGATTGATTAATCAGCTGCTTTTAAGATGTAAAAATAAAAAAGATTATTATATTACAAAATTTATAGTTACATTTATAAATGGAGGAACGATTGCGGCAATACCGATTGTGGCGAGCCTTATTATAAGCATGTGCGTTGCACCATGGGGTATTCCTGTGTATTCGGTATCATTTTATTCAGTTGGAAAAAGAGCAGTGTTTGCAGAACTTTTTTACAAACATCCGGAATTGTACGTGATAATTTACATAACATATGTATTTATATTATTTGGACTGCTTAATTGTCTGTGTCTGACAGTTGGATTCTTTGAAGAAAATAAATATGCAGTGATACTTGTACCGTTTTTAGTATATTATGGCAGCAGCTTTATTATGAAATATTTATTTGGCTCAACGGCATCCTTGATGACAACATCAGGAATGATGCTGTTGTATAAAGACATTGCTGTATACGTGGCAGTTCAGATATTTATAGTGTTTGTGGTGGATTTACTGTTTTTTATGAAAATAAAAAAGGATGTAATTTAGATGAAGATAAGAAAAATAATTGTGTACTTATGCGTGTTTGCTGCGGCTGCATCCATTTTTACAAGAATAATATATGTTAATAAAGTATATCCGTCAGTAAAAATACATAATTACAATATTGGTGATACGGTTAATACAGATGAATATCAGATATGTTTGGATTCAGTAAAAGTTTATGAAAAAGCAGAGTGGGAAAATTATATAGACAGCACACAAATCGGCCGTGAACGTGATTCGTACAAGGCGGATGATAAAGATGCTGCATTAAAAATGAGATATAATCCGGATGAAGATTATAAGGTCATAGAGACAGAATTGTTGGTGAAAAATATTTCAGGTGAAAGAAAAACAGCGGTAATGGGGCAGTTGTGCAGTGTTAATGGAATTATGCAGAAAATGATGATGAATTATTATTATACAAGGCGTTTACAGCCGGAGGGAAAGATTGATTCAATAGTAAGGACGATAGAGGCTGGCGAAACACAGAAATGGAAATGTTATTATGTAGTTAATAACACAGATGAAGAATTATTTTTTGAATATATAAAAGTAGGGCAAATAAACAGAATAAGTCTGAATCTGCATAAATCCTGAAAGGAGTGGTGATTTAATGCAGATTGAAATATCGAATTATACAAAAAAGATAAAAAAGAATATTTTATTAGATAACATAAATATAAAAATGGAAAACGGTAAAATATATGGGATGTGCGGAAGAAACGGAAGCGGTAAGACAATGCTTATGAGAGCAATAAGCGGACTTATAAATCCGGATGAAGGATATGTTAAAATTGGTGAAAAAATAATTGGAAAAGACATATCATTTCCTGAAAGCATAGGGCTGCTTCTTGAATATCCGGGATTTGTAAGAAAGTACAGTGGTTTTAAAAATCTCAAAATGATTGCTTCGCTTAAAGGCATTGCCGGTGATAACCAGATAAAAAATACTATGATAAAAACAGGACTTAACCCGGAAAATAAAAAATCATTTGGAAGCTATTCTCTTGGCATGAAACAGAAGCTTGGAATAGCATGTGCAATAATGGAAAATCCTGAATTGATTATTCTTGATGAACCTGTAAATGCATTGGATGAATTCAGCATAAAAAATATAGCCGGTATTATAGAAGAACAGAAAAATAACGGTGCGTTAATAATTGTATCAGCACACAGTAAAGAACTGCTTTTGTCATTTTGTGATGAAATATTTTATATGGATGATGGACGGATAATAAAAAATGAAAAAATACAACAAACTGATAATAAATAATTTAAAATGCAGTTTTAGAAATAATATTTTTATATATTTATTATTTGTAGTTCTTATTTTATTATCGTGCATTTATCTGAAAAATGGCGTAATGCATGGAAAAAGCGTTGGGGCAGGAGATTATTATTTTAATATTATAAAAGGCGTTGAAAAAATAGACAGCAATAATAAACTAAAAGAAATCCCTTTTATATATCTTGGCTTTGCAATATTTATTTCATATATTACAGGACAGATTCTTGAAAATGAATGTAATAAAATATTTATCATATATGCAGGAACAAGAAAAAAGTGGATTTTATCTAAAATAACAGCAATATTTATCAATATTGTTTTTATGTATATGACAGCTGCAATTATATGTTTTATGTCTGGAAAACGTAAAATTACTTTCAACAGTGAATTATTTGAAAAGTATTTTGGAACAGATTATTTTATTCAGAATAATGAGAATAAATTTTTGTATATATTAGTGTTTTTTGCCGCACCAATAATAGCTTCATTTGCAATAAGCATGGTTCAGATTGTGTTTTCGCTTGCTGTTAAAAATATGGCAGGATTTATTATATCAATGATTATATATATAATTTCAATTTTTGATATAAATATATTTTTGCCTGGAAACGGATGTATGGCTCAAAGAAGCAGTCTTTTTATGGAAAATGGCTTGTCAGTGTCCCAGGTAATAATTATGGATATTATAATAATTGTTATTACTTTGATTATCCAGTTGAAAATAATCAGTGTAAAGGATATATTATAGTTATTAAAAATTATAGTTTACATTTTTGCATTGCGAAAACTGGCAGATGGGAGTAAATATGCAATATATAATTGAGAATAATGATTTTAAAGTAACAGTAGATTCAAAAGGATGTGAAGTTGTATCAGTATTGAAAAAGTCAGATGATACGGAGTATATATGGTGTGGAGATGCTTCAGCATGGAAACGTCATACGCCGGTATTATTTCCGGTTGTCGGCAGATATAAAAACGACTGCACAATATATGACGGCAAAGAGTATCATATGACTCAGCATGGATTTGCAAGAGATTCAGAATTTGAAGTTGTTGAAAAATCCGAAAATGCGATTACAATGAAACTTACATACAGTCAGGAGACGCTTAAAAAGTATCCTTTTAAGTTTAATCTTTATATCAGACATATAATTGAAGATGATATTTTGTCTACGGAATGGCATGTTGAAAATGCAGATGATAAGGATATGTATTTTAGCATAGGCGGACATCCGGCATTTGTATGCGGTGAAAATGCCTGTGGTGCAAAGCTTGTATTTGGGACAGATAAAGATATTCTGGAATACAGCCTTTTATCAAATGATGGTCTTCTTGAAGATAAATGCTATGTGATGAAGCTTGAAAATAAGGCAGTTACTATAACACAGGACTTTTTTGACAAGGATGCTTATATAGTAGAAAACAGCACAATAAAAAGAGTAAGCCTTGTAAAAGACGATAAAACTATTGTGACAGTTGAATTTGATACGCCCGTGTTCGGTCTATGGTCACCTGTCGGAAAAGGAGTTCCTTTTGTATGTATAGAACCATGGAATGGAAGAACGGACAGTGCTGACTTTGATGGTGATTTGACTAAAAGAGAGTGGAGCAATAAACTGGCACCGGGCAAAGAATTTGTTTCGGGATATAAGGTACGGTTTGGCAGATAGGAAAGATATAATAAATTTTATAATAATAACAAAAGCAGCATCTGAGGTATTAAAAACACCTTGGATGCTGTTTTTTTAGCGGAACAATAAAATTCTGAACCCCGCATAAAATCAGGCATTGCGTTATGTAGCAAAAAATATTTATGATTTTGCTTGACATAAATCATATAAGGGGTTATATTAATCATAACAACTGTACTGATTCATATAGTACAGTTGTTACAGAACGAAAAACATTGCAATGAAAAAATAGAAATGAAAGGATTAGGTGTTTAGATGTTTGTTGTAGACGTCATGTCGCGAGTGCCGGTATATGAACAGATAATCAAACAGGTGGAAGAACAAGTGCTTACAGGTATTTTGAAGGAGGGCGATAAATTACCTTCAGTAAGGTCGTTATCTGTAAAACTCTCTATCAATCCCAATACAATCCAGAAGGCTTATACAGAACTTGACAGAAGACAGCTTATAATAACTGTTCCGGGTAAGGGTTCATTTATATCAGAAAAAGCTATTGAGGTTGTGGGAGCGAATTCAAGAGAGAAGATGACAGAACTTAATAAGATTATCAGGGAACTGGCATTGGCCGGAGTTACAAAAGAAGAAATAATTAATAATATTGAAGAAGTGTTTAATAATACGGAGGTATGACAATGATTAATGCAGAGGCTATTCACAAGTCTTTTGAGGACTTTACTGCACTGGATAATGTTACATGCAATATCAGTGACGGCTGCATATATGGCATGGTTGGTTCAAATGGTGCGGGAAAATCTACATTTTTAAGAGTGTTATCCGGAGTTTACAAACCAGATAAAGGATACGCATTTATAGACGGACTTAATGTATATGAAAATCCAAAAGCAAAGCAGAAAATCGTATTTGTTGCTGATGATTTATATTTTCTGCCGGGTGCAACGCTGAATAAAATGGCAAAGCTGTATGCATCGGCATATGACAGATTTGATTGGGCAAGATTTAAAGAACTGACAAAATTATTCGGACTTGACCCGAAAAAATCAATTTCTAATTTTTCAAAAGGAATGAAGAGACAGGCAGCGATTATATTGGCACTGTCAACAAGAACAAAATATATGTTTTTTGATGAGACATTTGACGGACTTGACCCTGTAATGAGAAATCTTGTGAAAAAACTTATATGCAATGATGTTGCAGAACTGAATTCAACTGTTATAGTTACCTCACATTCTTTAAGAGAACTCGAGGATATATGTGACCATCTGGCACTTCTCCATAAGGGCGGAATGGTGCTTGACAGTGATGTGCTTGAATTAAAAACATCACAGTTTAAAGTTCAGGTGGCATTCAGGGAAAACTTTGATAAGAGCAGATTTGAACAGTTTAATATCACACGTTACAGACAGGAAGGTTCAGTTGCCAATATGATAATTAATGGAGACAGAGAAGAGACAGTTGCATTGTTCAAAGCAATGAATCCGCTGGTTCTTGATGTCCTTCCGCTTACACTTGAAGAAGTATTTACTTATGAGATGGAATCTCTTGGCTATGAATTTGAGAGTGCATTGGAGGTTGAAAAATAATGAATAATAAAAAGATTTTCAGTGTGAAAATGTTCTGGCAGTCATTTTTGCAGTTAAAAGTAATAGGTTTTATATCAACGATATTAATGGTGCTTATAACATGCGTGCCAATTTGCATAAGTGCAGTTAATATTAAATCTAATATTGAATATGCAGGCGTTGAAAAGGCATCAAGATATGTTCAGCTTGTTGATGGGAATGATTTTATATCTATACTGATTCTTACATTTGCAATAATAACACCGGTTCTTGTTTTATTTGCGTGGAATTTTCTTAATAAAAGAAATACAAGTGATTTTTATCATTCACTTGCTTATACAAGACTGAATCTGTATCTTACTAAAATAGCAGCCTTTGTATTATGGATTCTGATTATGTATGCATCAATATTTTTATCAGCTGTAATTTTATATAATATATTTAAAACATGTTATATTGTAAATTATGGCTCGATACTTAGTGTGTTTTTCTCGGAATTTATATGCTGTCTGTTATGTGCGGCAGCAGCAACACTTGCTTGTTCTATAACAGGAAATATATTCAGTAATATATGCCTTACTGGACTTATATTGTTTTTTCCAAGATTTATAATATTGATGGTTCAGGTGACAGTTGTATCAATAGTATATTTTGCATCATCAGAGCATTTTGTTTCAATTCTTGACAATAGCTACAATATGATTGTTGGTCAGGTGTTCAGTGTGTTTACAGGTTCATCATTAGATGGTGTAATTAATGTAGCACACTCAAAAATATACACATTTGTTCTTGCACTTATTTATTTTGTTACCGGTTGTCTGCTTTTTATAAGAAGAAAGAGTGAGACGGCAGGAAAACCTACACTGTCTTGGAAACTGCAGTTTGTAATACGTACAGTTATCGGATTTTCAATAAGTATTATTGGTGTGATTTCATTTGTGGGTGCAGTAAGAAATGCAGATATAGAAAAGTCACAGAGTATATTATATGTAGTTATAACGTTCATTGTGGCTGCGGTTGTTGTTATAGTATATGAGTTGATTGCAAGCAGAAAAACGCACCGTGTGATAAAAGCAATCCCTTCAATAATTACTGCATATGTGCTGGCAGCTGTTTTTGGTGTGATTGTAAATATCGGAATTGGCAGTATGATTAATTATCAGCCGGATGCGTCAAAGATTAAGTATATAAAAATAAATACAGGAAATGATTCATATGTTTATGATAAAGATTATTTTTCAGATGTATTTTCACAGGTGAAAATTGACGACATAGATGCAATTAATTCAATTGTTAATTCAATGAAAGATAATATGGAAATATATAATACTTCTGATGAATATTCAGCAATATTCCAGAATGGCGATTACAGCCCGGTTACTGTATATATTAAGGATAGCATTTGGGGAAGATACAGAACTGTATATGTCAAAGAAAAAGATATACAGACAATTATAAATGGAGCAGTGAAGAATGATGAATTCTGCAAAAAATATAAAAAGCTTCCGCAGTATGAAGAAGCTGTAATAAGCTGGTCAGATAATATGTCCGATGAGGACAGTAAAAAATTATATAATACATTTTTAGATGAAGTGTCAAAAATGTCATTTGAGGACTGGTATCTTACAGTTAATGGAAGGAAAAGAGGTGTATCACTGGCTTATGTTGATATATCATTTTCACTTAATGGAACTAAATATACTTCAGAAGTATTAATCGGAGATAAAATGCCAAACACGCTTCAGGCATACATGAATGCTGTTAATAAGTATGTGGCAGAAAATAAAAAGGATTCTTACGAATCAATGTGTAATTATCTTGATAATATTGAGACAGAGAAAAATAAAGATAATTATACATGCTATATATCAGTCTATGATGTAGAAAATAATACTCAATCACGAATATGGTCAGAAAATATGGACGGCAATAAAATTGTTCCTGATTTGAAAGAAAACCTGAAAAACATTTCACCTGAGAAAAAATTTGATTTGACAAAACCGGTAATTGAAATAATTTTCTATGGAAACAGGTCAGGGGGGTCATTTAGTTATTTCTTCCAGATGGATGGATATGATTCTTTAGATGATTTTAACAATCAGGGTCCAATTGGATTGTAAAATTTCTGCATTAAAATAAATATTAAGGCAATCATATAAATAAAATGCTGCGAATATTTGTGGAGCATTATAAATATTGAAAGGATTGCCTTAATATGAGTGATTTTGTAAAAAATGCAGATGAAAATATAATAAATTTCAAAAACCGGCTGAGATTCCCAGCTAATTTTGATATGCTTGACAGAGCTGTCAGAATAGGCGGAAAGAAGGCCGGTTTTTTCTTTATCGATGGTTTTGTTCAGGAGGATATGGTGGAAAAACTTATGCAGTTTTTTTATTCCTTAAAACCGGAAGATGTCAGTAATATAGATAAATTTCTTGAAAATGGGATGCCATATACAGAAGTTGACAGGGCTGATAAGTATGAGCGGGTTATAACATCTTTTCTTGCAGGAGTTACAGTCCTTTTTGTAGATGGATTTGACGAGGCTGTACTTATAGACTGCAGGACTTATCCGATGAGGTCGGTTGCTGAACCGTGGAAAGACAGAGTTCTAAGAGGCTCAAGAGATGGTTTTGTTGAGACACTTGTATTAAATGCGGCATTGCTTAGAAGAAGAATAAGAGATACAGGATTTTCAATGGAGATGTTTAATGTGGGAACACGCTCACGCTCTGATGTTGCCATATGTTATATAGATGACCTGGTTGATAAAAGTCTTCTTAATAATATTAAGGAAAGAATAAAAAAACTAAATGTAGAATCACTTACCATGAATGTTGAAAGCCTTGCGGAGTGTCTTTTTGAGTATAAATGGATTAATCCATTTCCAAAGTTTAAATATTCAGAAAGACCGGATACGGCATCTGCTGCGATACTTGACGGAAATATCGTCATAATGGTTGATAATTCACCGGCCGTTATGATAATTCCGACATCAATATTTGATATTGTTGAAGAACCTGATGATTATAATTTTGCACCCATGATAGGAACGTATCTGAGGCTGTCGAGATTTCTTTTTACCATTGTTACAATGATGCTTACGCCGATATGGCTTCTGCTTATTCAGAATCCGGAATTGATTCCGTCATGGCTTTCGTTTATAACGGTGTCTGATGAAATAACTGTGCCTGTTATTTTTCAGCTTTTGATTCTTGAACTTGCAGTTGACGGACTGAAGATGGCAGCAGTAAATACACCGTCACTTCTTTCTACACCTTTAAGCATTGTGGCAGGTATTGTTGTCGGGGAGTATGCTGTAAGTTCGGGGTGGTTTAATACGGAATCACTTCTATATATGGCTGTGGTGACTGTCGGAACATACTCACAGGCAAGTTTTGAGATGGGTTATGCAATGAAATTTATAAGAGTTTTTACGCTGTGTCTTACAGCTGTTTTTAATGCTGCCGGTTTTTTTGCAGGAGTGGCTGTCGGAGTATGCTGTATAATTTTTAACAAGACGATTTCAGGAAAAAGTTATATTTATCCGTTATATCCATTTGATGTAAAAAAATTGAAGAGAAGCATTTTCCGTGTCAGGCTGCCGCATGGCAAAAATAATTAATATATAAAATGGTTCGTTCTGAATGTTTATAAAAAATTTAAAAATTTTAGCGGTCTGTTCATTTTAAAGCATAGGATTATGTGATATACTCATAAAAGAATAATCCTTTATGGATTATAAAGTATAGAAAGTGACTTGATTAGAATGGGTAAAGTAATCGGAATTGATTTGGGAACAACTAACAGCTGTGTTGCTGTGCTTGAGGCAGATGTGCCTACAGTTATAACAAACAGCGAAGGATACAGGACAACACCTTCAGTTGTTGCATTTTCAAAAGATGGTTCAAGGCTTGTGGGCGATATTGCTAAAAGACAGGCGGCAGCTAATGCAGACAGAACTATTTTTTCCATAAAACGACATATGGGAACAGATTACAGAAAAAAGATTGACGGTAAGAAGTATTCGCCTCAGGAAATTTCTGCGATGATTTTGAGAAAACTAAAAAATGATGCAGAACAGTTTACAGGAGAACAGGTTACAGATGCTGTTATAACTGTTCCTGCATATTTTAATGATGCTGAGAGACAGGCCACAAAGGATGCGGGAAGAATAGCAGGACTTAATGTTCTGCGTATAATTAATGAACCTACGGCAGCTGCACTTGCATATGGACTTGATAATGGTCAGCCACAGAAAATTCTTGTATATGACCTCGGAGGCGGAACGTTTGATGTCTCAGTTATTGAGATTGGTGACCAGGTTATAGAAGTTCTTGCAACATCAGGAGATAATCATCTTGGTGGAGATGATTTTGATGAGCGAATCGTGAATTTCCTTGTAGAACAGTTTAAGGAGACAGACGGAATCAATCTGACTAAGGATACTGCCGCAATGCAGAGGTTAAGAGAGGAAGCGGAGAAAGCTAAAAAAGAACTTTCTTCTGCCATGAATGCGAATATTAATCTTCCATTCATTGCAATGACAAAGTCTGGTCCACATCATATGGATATTAATATTACAAGAAGCCTGTTTGAGAGCATGACGGCAGATCTTATTGACAGAACGGTTACACCTGTTGAGAATGCACTTCATGATGCAGGACTTAAAAAGACTGATATTAATATGGTTCTTCTAGTCGGAGGCTCGACAAGAATTCCGGCTGTTCAGGAGAAAGTCAGAAGAATATGTGGTATAGAGCCTTCAAGAAATCTTAATCCTGATGAGTGTGTTGCAATGGGAGCGGCAGTTCAGGGCGGAAAGCTTGGGGGACAGCTGACTGCCGGAAGTGCGGCATCTGAGATTATTCTTATGGACGTTACACCTCTTTCCTTGTCGATAGAGACTGTAGGCGGAATTGCGAGCAGGCTCATAGAGAGAAATACAACAATTCCAACAAGACACAGCCAGATATTTACAACGGCAGGGAATTTCCAGACATCAGTAGATATAAAAGTATTTCAGGGAGAACGCAAGTTTACAAGGGATAACAAGCTTTTGGGTAATTTCAGGCTGTCAGGAATAAAAAAAGCACTTGCAGGAACACCACAGATTGAGGTAACATTTGATATTGATGCGAACGGAATTGTCAATGTATCGGCTAAAGATTTGGGAACAGGGCATGAACAGTCAATAACAATCACATCAAGTTCCAATATGTCAGAAGAAGAAATCGAAAGAGCAAAGTGGGAAGCAGAAGTTTACGGAAGTAAAGATGCCGAAAAACAGGATATTGTCAATCTGCGTATTGAGGCAGGACAGCTTTTGCAAAATACTGAGTATATGCTTCATGAGCATAGGAAAGACTGGGATAAACAGACTAAAAAACAGGTGAAAGAAGCATGTCAGAGACTTTCAAAAGCTATAGGCAGGTCAACACCCGAAAAGATAGATGAAGTTACGGCATCAAATATCTGTGAAGCTAAGGATTATCTTGAAAATACATTGAGCCGTATGGGCATATAGGATAGGTATAAATATCAGAAACAAAGGGGAAACGTAATGGCAGGTTCAACATTTGGTAACCAATTTAAGATTATGACATGGGGAGAATCCCATGGAGCTGGAGTAGGTGTTGTTATAGATGGGTGTCCGTCAGGAATACCACTTGCAGAAAGTGACATTCAGGTTATGCTTAATAAAAGAAAACCGGGACAGTCAAAATATACTACACCAAGAAAAGAAGACGATGAAGTTGAGATACTTTCGGGTATTTTTGAAGGAAAAACGACAGGAACTCCGATAAGCATGGTTGTACGCAATAAAACACAGCGTTCGGCTGATTATTCAGAGATAGCACGTTTCTACAGACCGGGACATGCTGATTATACATTTGATGAAAAATATGGTTTCAGGGATTATCGTGGAGGCGGCAGAAGCTCAGGACGCGAGACAATAGGAAGAGTTGCGGCAGGGGCTGTTGCAGTCAAGATTCTTGTAACGCTTGGAATAAGCATATGTACATATTCCAAGGAAATAGGCGGTATTGCAGCTTCATATGATAATTTTGACAAAGAACAGATTGAAAAGAATCCGTTCAGAATGCCTGATGAAAAAGCAGCTGCACAGGTTGAAGAGTATGCGATGAAGCAGATAGAGCAAGGTGATTCAATTGGTGGAATTATTGAATGTGTGATAGATGGAATGATGCCGGGAATAGGTGAGCCTGTATTTGACAAGCTTGATGCTAAACTTGCACAGGCTGTATTTTCTATAGGTGCAGTTAAAGGTTTTGAGATAGGAAGCGGATTTAATGCGGCAAGGTTGACAGGAACTGAGAATAATGATGCGTTTTATATGAATAATGGCAAAGTTGAGAAAAAGACAAACAATGCCGGTGGAATTCTTGGCGGTATGAGTGATGGTTCACAGATTGTTTTCAGGACAGCAATCAAGCCTACACCATCAATATCATCTGTTCAGGATACAGTTAATAAAGACGGGGAAGATATAAAAGTATCTATAAAGGGAAGACATGATCCTATGATTGTGCCACGTGCTGTAGTTGTTGTTGAATCTATGGCAGCACTTGCACTTGTAGATTTGATTTTTGAAAATATGACATCACGCATAGATAATATTGTGAAATTTTATAAAAAATAGGTAGGATAAAAATGTACAAATTATTAAAAACAGACGGACGTGCAAAGAGGGCTGAGATGCATACTGTGCATGGTGTTATACAGACACCTGTATTTATGAATGTGGGAACAGTTGCAGCAATAAAGGGTGCTGTTTCAACAGCAGACCTTAATGAAATAGGAACACAGGTTGAATTATCAAATACATATCATCTTCATGTAAGACCGGGTGATAAACTGATAAAAGAGCTTGGCGGACTTCATAAGTTTATGAACTGGAATAAGCCTATTCTTACTGATTCGGGTGGATTTCAGGTGTTTTCGCTTGCAAAGTTAAGAAAAATCAAAGAAGAGGGCGTTACATTTAACAGTCATATTGACGGACATAAGATATTCATGGGACCGGAGGAAAGCATGCAGATACAGTCAAACCTTGGGTCTACAATTGCTATGGCATTTGATGAATGTGCTCCGGCAAAAGCAGATAAAAAGTATGTACGGAATTCGGTAGAACGTACAACACGCTGGTTAGAGCGTTGCAAAAAAGAGATGGACAGACTTAATTCACTTCCTGATACAGTAAATCCAAATCAGCTTTTATTCGGAATTAATCAGGGTGCTGTGTATACAGACATAAGAATTGAACATGCAAAGATTATTTCAGAGATGAATCTTGACGGCTATGCAGTCGGTGGACTTGCGGTCGGCGAGACACATGAAGAAATGTACCACGTTCTCGATGAGACAGTGCCTTATCTTCCACAGGATAAGCCTACATATCTTATGGGTGTAGGTACTCCGGCTAATATCCTTGAGGCGGTAGACAGGGGAATCGATTTCTTTGATTGTGTATATCCTTCAAGAAACGGAAGACATGGACATGTGTATACAAAGTTTGGAAAGATAAATCTTTTTAATGCACAGTATGAAAAAGATATGCGTCCTATTGAAGAAGGATGTAACTGTCCTGCCTGCCGTGATTATTCAAGAGCATATATAAGACATCTTTTAAAGGCAAAAGAGATGCTTGGAATGAGACTTTGTGTATTGCATAATCTTTATTTTTACAATCATCTGATGGAGGATATCAGAGGTGCTATTGATGAGGGACGTTACAGTAAGTTTAAGGAAGAAAGACTTGATATGTTAAAGACATATGATAACAAAAAATCTTTATAAAAGCTGGACATTGAGCGAAATTTAGTATATAGTATCATTTAGTTAATTTAAAATTCGGAGGAATTTATTTATGCAGATAGTTATTTTATTAGTTTATGTAGTTGCAATTGGTGCGATGATGTATTTCCTGGCTATTAAGCCACAGAAGAAGCAGCAGAAACAGCAGCAGGAACTTATGGATTCAATTGAAAAAGGTGATTATGTTCTCACAACAAGCGGTTTTTACGGTGTTATTATAGATATCACAGATGATGATGTAATCGTTGAATTTGGTAACAATAAGAACTGCAGGATTTCAATGCAGAAGAAAGCTATTGCACAGGTTGAAAAGCCAGCTTCAGTAAAAGAAGATTAATATTTTTTAAGGTGTCTGTTTTAATATGTATCATGGATTATGGGTGAATATCAAAACAGACACCTTTTTTACTTGACAATAGTGCATTTATATAATAATCTTTGAAAGATGATTGAAATAGTCACTGTAAACGGAATATATGAATTAATATAAATGTCATAACTTTTTAATATATTTATAATTCCAGGGAATCAGGTGAGAATCCTGAACAGTTCCGCTGCTGTGAGCAGGGAGTCTGTATTTGATATGCCACTGATGATAAACATATATTATTTGTTATCTTACAGATATGAGATGGATTGGATTCGGGAAGGTAAATACAGGCGTTGATATGCGAGTCAGAAGACCGGTTTACAGGCAGATTTTAATAGTACGCTGCGAGAACAGTGAACTATTTATTTTTGTGCAATAAAATACATTTGATATACTGGCGGTATATAAAGGTACAAAAGCTGTTTTTACTCTGCAAGCTATCTTCATCAAAATAATAATAAGAGGCACAGGCTTCAAATGGAGGTAAAAATGAAGAAGAAAAGATTACTGGCAATTACACTTGTAATCACACTTTTTGCCAGCATATTTGCATTGGCAGGATGTGGAAAACAAAAAGAAGCATCAAACAACGATGAATACAACGGAAAGCTTGTATTTGACCATTCAATGGATTTAAAGTATGCAGAATTATTTTCTGTAGACTATTATAAGGGTGGTTATAAGATGATAACTATCACAAACCGTGATGAAGATACTGCTATAACGGACAAGCAGTCAAAGATTCTTGTGGTTCCTGATGGAATGAAGACTCCTGAAGATGTATCAAAGGATACTATTGTTTTAAACGGACCTGTTAAAAATATGCTTGTTGCATCTACACCGGTTACATCACTTATGAATGCAAGCGGATGTCTTGATAATATAAGCCTTGTAACATATGATAAATCTTCATGGTATATCGATGATGTTAAAAAAGCATTTGACGATAATAAACTTACATATGTAGGTGATTATAAAGCACCTGATTTTGAGCAGATTGTTGCAGCATCACCTTCAATATGTATTTATTCAACAATGCTTACAAGTGCCCCTGATGTTGCCGAGAAGTTCAAGGAGCTTAATATTAATTTTATACTTGACCAGTCAACATATGAGGAACATCCTCTTGGAAGAGTAGAGTGGGCAAAATGTTATGCAGCACTTTGTGATAAAGAAGATGATGCAGTAAGAATGTATGATGAGCAGGCTGCTTATGTTGATAAGATTTCAAAGACAGAAAAGACAGGAAAATCTGTAGCAGTATTTTATATAACATCAAAGGGTAAGTTATATGTAAGAAATGCGGACGATTATGTTGCACAGATGGTAGAGCTTGCCGGTGGAAAGTATATTTTTGATGATTTGAATGTCGGAAAGACAGGAACACAGACAATGGAGATGGAAAGCTTCTATTCTAAGGCTAAAGATGCTGACTACATCATTTATATATGGAGTCTTGGAGGAAAACCATCTACACTTGCTGATTTTACAGGATACAGTTCGGTTCTTTCAGATATGAAGGCTGTTAAGGATGGCAATGTATGGTGTACTACACCTGATTTCTTCCAGATTGCGGATACAATCGGAAGTATGGTAAATGACATCAATAAGATGATGACATCTGACAGCAGTGTAAATGAACTTACATATCTTAAAAAACTTAAATAATTAAAGAGGTTATATAATGAAGAAGGCGTTACGCTGCCAGCTGGTTTATATAATGCTTGTAGTATTATTCATTGTTGCGGTATTTATGAATATTAATACAGGTAATGTACATATTTCATTTGGCAGAATTTTTAAGATTATCTTTTTAAAAGCTGAGGCAGGCACAGCCGGATTCAATATTATATGGAAAATCCGTCTGCCAAGGCTTCTTAGTGCAGCTATACTTGGCGGTGCCCTGGCACTGTCAGGTTTTCTGCTTCAGACATTTTTCAGAAATCCGATTGCGGGTCCATTTGTGCTTGGTATATCATCAGGTGCAAAAATGTTTCTTGCAATTACTATGATTTTTCTATTAAGATATATTCCATCAATGCCTTTATGGGCTCAGGTAGCGGCAGCATTTGCAGGTTCGGTTTTATCATTGCTTTATGTTCTGCTTTTTGCCGGCAAGGTTAAAAATATGTCAACACTTCTTGTAATCGGCATAATGATTAGTTATATATGTTCTGCAATAACAGATTTATGTATAACATTTGCCAATGATTCAGATATAGCAAATCTTACACATTGGGCAATGGGAAGTTTTTCAGCAAGTTCATGGAATACAGTAAAATTATCGGCAGTTATAGTATTTCCGACAGCAATAGTGACATTCCTTTTTGCAAAACCAATCAGTGCTTATCTTCTTGGTGAAGGATATGCAAAGAGCATGGGTATACCGGTTAAATTTTTCAGACTCTGTATAATAACATTGTCAAGCATACTTTCAGCATGTGTAACAGCACTTGCAGGACCGATTTCTTTTGTGGGAATTGCAGTTCCTCATGTTACGCGTATTCTTATGAAAACGTCAAAACCAGTAGTGATAATGCCAGCTATATTTTTAAGCGGTTCGGTATTCTGCATGTTTTGTGATTTGATAGCAAGAACAATATTCTCGCCGTCAGAACTTGCAATAGGTACTGTAACGGCGGTATTTGGTGCACCTGTGGTAATATGGCTTATGATTAGCAGAAAAAACGGTGAGATATAATGGAAAAAGAGAAAGAATTTTATTTTAAAACACAGAATTTATCAGTTGGATACAATAGAAAACCAATTCTTGAAAATATTTCACTTGGAGTGTATAAAGGACAGATTCTTACACTTATAGGTCCGAATGGTTCAGGAAAATCAACCATTTTAAAAAATCTTATAAGAGAAATGAATCCGCTTGGCGGTGTGGTTGTTTTAGAAGGAAAAGAAATTAACAACTATTCAAGCAAAGATTTTGCAAAGCAGATGTCGGTAGTTCTCACAGAAAAAGTAAAAACAGAACTTCTAACGTGTCGTGATGTTGTTGCAATGGGACGTTATCCATATACTAATTATTTTGGAAAACTTACGCCTGAGGACGAACGAATTGTCGATGAATCACTTGAGAGCGTGGCGGCTCTTGATATTGCCGAAAAAGATTTTTCACAGATAAGTGACGGACAAAGACAGCGTATAATGCTTGCACGTGCAATATGTCAGAAACCGCAGATTATTGTACTGGACGAACCTACGTCATTTCTTGATATAAGGCATAAGATAGAACTTCTTGATATTTTGCAGAATATGGCTGTTAAAGAAAATGTTACGGTTGTTTTGTCATTACATGAGATAGAACTCGCAAACAGAATATCTGACTGGGTTATGTGTGTAAGGGCTGATGGAAAAATACTGTATGGTACGCCCGATGAAATATTTCAAGATGAAATAATACGTGAACTGTATGATATTAAAAATGGAAGTTATAACTGCCTTTATGGAAGTACCGAACTTGAAAAAAAGACAGGTACTCCAAAGGTGTTTGTCGCTGGTGGCGGTGGATTCGGCGTTTCCGTCTACAGGCGTCTGCAGCATTTTGAGATTCCGTTTTCGGCAGGAATTATTGCACAAAATGACTGTGAATATACGATAGCAGAATCCCTTGCGGTAAAAGTCATAAGCGAAAAGCCATTTGAAATATTTAGCGGCAAGTCATTAGAAATGGCAAAAAAATATGTTGATATAGCTGATTATTATATTGATGCAGGCTGCCCGTATGGTATAGTAAATGAGAAAATGAAAGAATTAAGGCAGTATGCATTAAAGAATAACAAAATTATTTTAGATAAACCGGACGATTATAATTTAAGACAGATAGGAGAAAATATTGGATAATAAGTATGAATATATGAATCCAAATGATATTGAAAAACATTCATTTGAAATAATAGAACAAGAGCTTGAAATTGAACTCCCATCTGATATTAAACCGATTGTTAAGAGAGTAATACATACGACCGCAGATTTTTCTTATGCGGAAAATATGTATTTTTCACCTGATGCCATAAAGACGGCGTTGGGTGAAATTAAATCGGGAGTGACATTTGTTACAGATACGAATATGGCACTTTCAGGTATTAATAAAAAAGCATTGAAAGAACTTAACTGTAATGCTGTGTGTTATGTATCAGACGAGGATGTTGCAGTTATGGCGAAAAAAGAGAATATAACAAGGGCAGTATGTGCTGTAAAAAAAGCAGCTATGAATAATAAAAGATGTATTATGGTTGTAGGAAATGCACCTACTGCACTTATTCAGATAGAAAAAATGTACAGGGAAAATGAGTTTAAACCACTTCTTGTAATTGGTGTTCCTGTTGGATTTGTCAATGTTGTGGATTCAAAGGAGGCAATTATTGATAGTGGTATGGAATGTATTATAGCAAGAGGGAGAAAAGGCGGCAGCAATGTTGCCGCGTCAATAGTAAATGCACTTTTGTATATGTGTCAGGATGATAACCGGGAGTGGAGAAGATAAATGCTCGAAAAATATGTAAGTAAAGGCAGCAAAAAATTAAGATGCGGTTTTACAACAGGAACATGTGCTGCCGCTGCATCCGCCGGTGCTGCAAGAATGCTTTTGTCAGGAAAAGTCATTGAAAATATTACTGTAATGACTCCCTCAGGAAATTCTGTTACTGTTGGGCTTACAGATATAAAAAAAGAAAATGATTATGTGAGTTGTGCGGTACAAAAGGACAGTGGCGATGATCCTGATGTGACAGATAAAATTCTCGTATATTCAACGGTTTCATATGAAAAGAGTGGAATAACTGTTGATGGAGGAGAAGGCGTCGGACGTGTTACAAAAAAGGGTTTAAAACAGCAGATTGGTGAAGCTGCAATAAATCCTGTACCACGGAAAATGATAGAAGAACAGTTAAAAACGGCTGCGTCTGATTATTCATATGATGGTGGACTTAAAGCTGTAATAAGTGTTCCGATGGGAATACAGATTGCGAAAAAGACATTCAATCCAAGACTTGGAATAGAGGGAGGAATATCAATACTTGGAACGACGGGAATAGTTGAACCTATGAGTGAACAGGCACTTATAGATACAATATCGGTTGAACTTGATGTAAGAAAAGCACAAAATGAAGAATTTATAATTGTCACACCGGGAAATTACGGCCAGGATTTTTTGAGGGATAATCTGGGTATTGCTGTTGATAAATGCGTTAAATGCAGTAATTTTATAGGAGATACAATAGATATGTGCATTGAAAAAGGCTTTAAATCAATGCTTCTTGTCGGTCATATCGGCAAACTTTCAAAGCTTGGCTGCACAATATACAATACACATTCAAGATATGCTGATGGAAGAATGGAAGCATTTGCTTTATGTGCAGCCTTATGTGGGGCAGAAAGAGAAGTTCTTGAAAATATACTTGGATGTATAACTACTGATGCTGCACTTGAGATTCTAAAAAAAGAAGGTATTTTTGATAAGACAATTAAAATGCTGGAAAAAAGAATTGACAGATCATTAAAACTGCGGGCAAAAGGCAGTATTGAAATCGGAATGATAACATTTTCAGAAGAATACGGCATTTTATGTAAAACGGAAAATGCAGATAATATGATTGAAAAATTGAAATGATAATAAGGAGAAAAGTATGGTTCATTTTGTTGGAGCAGGTTCAGGAGCCAAAGATTTAATAACGGTGAGAGGAATGAATCTGTTAAAAAATGCTGATGTAATAATATACGCCGGCTCACTTGTAAATCCTGAACTTCTGGAATATGCAGAAGATTCATGTGAAATTTACAACAGTGCATATATGACGCTTGAAGAGATTATTGATGTCATAAAAACAGCAGATAGTGAAAATAAGGATATTGTGCGTCTGCATACAGGCGATTCTTCAATATATGGTGCAATAAGAGAGCAGATTGAACAGTTAAATTCATATGATATTTCATGGGATATCTGTCCAGGAGTCAGCAGTTTTCTTGCTGCTGCGGCAGCAGCAGGATGTGAATATACGGTGCCTGGGATTTCGCAGTCATTGATAATTACAAGAATGGAAGGAAGAACACCGGTTCCTGAAAAAGAAAAGATGAGAGAACTTGCAGGACATAACACATCCATGGCAGTCTTTTTAAGCTCAGGACTTACAAAAGAATTACAGGATGAACTGCTGACCGGCGGATATAGTGAGGATACACCATGTGCCATATGTTATAAGGTAAGCTGGCCTGATGAAAAGATAATAATGACAACAATTAAAAATCTGCATAATGATATGGTATCGAATAGTATTGCGAAAACGGCTCTTATTCTTGTTGGTGATTTTCTAGGCAGAAAATATAATAATTCAAAGCTTTATGATGCTTCATTTACAACGGAGTACCGTAAATGAGAGCGGCGGTAATTGCATATACGGTAAACGGAGCTATACTGGCAGAAAAGTTAAGACATTTAAGTGATGATGAGACTGATATATATGTCAGTGCAAAATCGGCAAAATATATTGATGCAGAAAATATTATAACATTTAAGAGTACGCCGGCCCTTATCAGAGATATTTTTTATCAATATGAAAGAATCATATTTATTGGTGCGGCCGCAATAGCGGTACGTTCTATTGCACCTTATATTACAAGTAAATTCAAAGATCCAGCTGTGCTTGTTATGGATGATCATGCAATACATGTTATTTCACTTTTGTCCGGGCATGTGGGAGGCGGGAATGAATGGTGTGTAAAAGTTGCAGGAATGTTCGGTTCGGATGCAGTTATAACAACTGCAACGGATGTCAATAACGCATTTGCTGTAGATGTTTTTGCAGTAAAAAATCACCTTAAAATGATAAATCCATATATGATACGAGACATAAGCACAAGAATTGTAAACGGTGAGCAGCTTGGGATATACATGCAGGCTGAAGAATATGAAAAGGTAATACAGAACGAGTGTAAAAAATACAGTAAAAATATAAAAATAACAGACTATAAAAATGCTGATATAGTTATATTAAAAAATAAATCAGAAATTAAAGATATGCAGTCAAAAATAATTCTTATACCGCGTAATATTGTTGTCGGAGTTGGCTGCAGAAGAGGAACAGAATATTTAAAGATTAAAAGTTCTGTTATGACAATATTAGAAAAAGCCGGTGTATCTGCGGAAAATGTGAATTGTGTCGCTTCAATTAACAAAAAAGCAGACGAAAAAGGTATAATAGAGCTGGCAGAGGAGTTACAGGCAGATTTCATTACATATACGGCAGATGAGCTTATGGAGGTTGAAGGTGAATTTGAGCCGTCAATGACTGTATATAACCACGTTGGTGCGGATAATGTCTGTGGACGCAGTGCATGCAGGGCAAGTTGTAACGGTGAATGTCTTGTACCTAAGACTGTAGAAAACGGAGTGACAGTTTCTGTATACAGATACAGGGTTTATGGAGGATAAAGTGCTTAATATAGTTGGTTTTGGATGTGGTTCATATGAGAATATGACAATAGAAGCGGTAAGGACGATTGAAAAGTCTGAACTTGTAGTAGGATTTAAGACATATATAGATTTGATGAGAGAATATTTTCCTGATAAAGAGTATTATGAAAATGGCATGATGCAGGAAAGACAGCGTTGTGAATATGCGTTGAATGAGGCTGTGACTAAAGAGGTATCACTTGTCTGCAGTGGTGATTCCGGCGTATATGGCATGGCATGCCTTGCATATGAGCTTGCCGGTGCTATGGATAATTCTCCTGAAATTAAGGTCGTGTCTGGAGTTACAGCGGCAAACAGCGGAGCAGCAATAATAGGTGCTCCGTTGTCACATGATTTTTCAGTTATAAGCCTTAGTGACCTTTTGACAAAAAAGAGCGTGATAGAAAAAAGACTGCGTGCAGCAGCAATGTCAGATATGGTAATCTGCCTTTATAATCCGTCTAGTAAAAAAAGGGCAGATTATCTTGCATGGGCATGCAGCATATGTCTTGAATATAAAGATGAAGACACAGTATGCGGCGTTGTAAGAAATATAGGAAGAGACATGGAAAGCTCGAAGATTCTTACACTAGGTCAGTTAAAAGAATATAATGCAGATATGTTTACTACAGTATTTATCGGTAATAAATCAACTGTTAGGATGGGTGAAAAAATGGTAACACCGAGGGGATATAATAATAAGTCAGAAAAAAGTATTATTATATTTGCCGGAACAACAGAAGGCAGACACCTTGCAGATTATGCATCCGGGTTAAATATAGACACACATATATTTGTTGCTACAGAATATGGTGAAATGATATTAAAAGACGACAAAAGTTTCGATGGGAATAAGTGCATAATACACACAGGCAGGCTTGATGAGGCAGAAATTAAAGAAGAAATAGAAAAAATAAATCCGATGGCAGTGTTTGACGCGACACATCCATTTGCAGTGCAGGTTACGGAAAATATTAAAAATGCCTGTGAAAAGACTACAACAAAATACATACGTATAAAGAGAGATAAAGAAAATTATAATCTGGTCAATCGTGAAAAAGTAAGAAGTGCGGGCAGTGCCGAAGAAGCAGCAATAATATTAAGTGCCCCATGCTATAAAAATAAAAAAGTTCTGCTTACAACAGGAAGTAAAACGGTAGGCATTTACAGTCATCTTGAAGGATTTAAAGATAATTATTATTTGAGGATGCTGCCTAATGTGCAGATGCTTGGAGAGGTGCTTAAAAGCGGAATTAAAAATTCTAATGTTATATGCATGCAGGGACCTTTTTCTGAAAATATGAATTATGAAATGATAAAAAATTATGGAATAGAAGTAATGGTTACAAAAAATTCCGGAAATACGGGCGGTACACAGGAAAAAATTAATGCAGCAATGCGTGCAGGGACAGAGGTAATAATAATAGAGGATACAGGCAGTGATGAATGTATCGGTATAGGATTGAGTGAAGCTTTAAAATATATTACAGAAATAGTTGAAAAATAACAGAAAGAAAGATAAAAATGAATGTATATATAATTGGTGTGGGACCCGGAAACGGACAGTATCTGATAAAAGAATCAGAAGAAAAAATTGAGAATGCTGATATAATAATAGGTGCAAAAAGACTTATAAAGCCATATTGTAATAAAAAAACATTTGCAGCAATTACGCCTTTCGATATAATTTCAATCATAAAAAGTAATAATCAGTGTGAAAATATAGCGGTGCTTATGTCGGGAGATGCATCGTTTTACAGCGGAACGAAAAAGCTGGTTTTGGAATTAGAAAAAGAAAAAATTAAATATAATATTCTGCCGGGGATTTCAAGCGTATCATATATGTCTGCAAAAACAGGTGTTCCGTTGGATGAGGCTGGATTTTTAAGTCTGCATGGAAGAAAAATGAGCATTATGGGCACAATTCTTTCATCAAGATATACATACATTTTAACACAGTCAGATTGCGGCATAATATGTCAGAGACTCCAAAAAATTGGATTTGGCGGATTTAAAGTATATATAGGTGAGAATCTTTCACTTGAAAATGAAAAGATTACATGTGATTATGCAAAAAATCTTACAGAGTATGAATCATGCGGACTCTGTGTAATGCTGGTTGAAAATAATGAAAAGCTTATTGACGGCATTGCAGGAATTCCCGATGAGAATTTTATTCGTGGCAATGTTCCTATGACGAAAAGAGAAATCCGTGCATCAATTGCTTCACGCATGCATGTTTCAAAAAATGAATGTATATATGATATTGGAGCCGGAACAGGTTCAGTCAGTATAGAGCTTGCACTTGCGGATTATATGGGAACAGTATATGCGATAGAAGAAAATGAAGAGGCGTGTGCTTTAATAAAAGAAAATTCTGATAAATTCGGAACAGATAATATTCAGATTGTAAATGGGCTTGCACAAGAAAAAATAAATGAACTTCCGGCACCGGACAGTGTGTTTATTGGCGGAAGCAAGGGAATGTTAAAAGATATAATTGACCAGCTTATCCGTAAAAATCCATCTGTACATATTGTTATGACTGCTGTTACAATGGAGACATTAAATGAAGCTCTGGAATATCTTGAAATTAATTTCCAAAAAGTGGAAACAGTGTGTATAGCAGTTACGAATGTGGTAAAACGTGGAAGATATCATATGCCGGATGTACAGAATCCTGTATTTATAATAGATGCAAGATGACAGGCAAAATTTCAGGGAGGCATTAAAATGTGTAATGGAAGAATTATGATTGCAGGCACAAACAGCGGATGTGGAAAAACAACAGTTGTATGCGGTTTATTAAAGTGTCTTTTAAACAGAAAAATGAACATTCACGCATTTAAGTGCGGACCTGATTACATAGATACATCATTTCATAAAAAAGTGCTAAAAATTCCAACAGGAAATCTTGATTCATGGTTTTGTAAGCCGGAAGATTTAAGAAAGATAGTTTCAAAAAAAGCGGATAAATGTGATATAGCGGTTATTGAGGGCGTGATGGGCTATTATGACGGGATGGGATTTACGCAGAGGGCAAGTGCATATGAAATTGCTGACATAACATCTACACCTGTAATACTTATAATAAATTGTAAGGGCATGTCATCATCGCTGGAAGCTGTCCTTTCAGGATTTGTTAATATGAAGCAAAACAGCCATATAAAAGGTGTCATATTTAACAGATTATCTGAGAAACTTTACAGATATGCAAAAGAATGTGCATTAAAACTTGGAGTACAGCCATTAGGATATATTCCGTCAGATTCGTCACTTCATATTGAAAGCAGGCATCTTGGGCTTGTAGGTGCGGATGAAATAAAAAGTTTTGATGAAAAACTTGAGCATCTGGCAGATGTAATGGAAAAGACGGTCGATATTGATGCGGTGATGAAACTTGCAAAAACAGCGGAAAAAATAGAATACGAAGCTGAAAAAGATGTGGGAACTGACAGTAAATCTTGTGTGAATATTGCAATTGCAAAAGATGAAGCATTTTGTTTTCTGTATGATGACAATATTGCTTTTCTGGAAGAAAATGGATGCAGGATTATGTATTTCAGTCCGATACATGACAGTGAAATACCGCATGATGCAGACGGAGTTATTTTCTGGGGTGGATATCCTGAGAGATATGCAAAAGAATTATCAGAAAATAAGAGTATGATTAAAAGTGTAAAAAAAGTGATAGACAGTGGGATTGCCTGTATTGCGGAATGTGGAGGCTTTTTATATCTTCATTCATATCTTGAAGGAACTGATGGGAAAAAGTATCCTATGGCGGGGATTATAGATGGTGAAGCAGTAAATGGCGGAAAACTGCAAAGATTTGGATATATGGAAGTTACGCCGGTGTCCGATGGTATGGCATGCAGATGCATGCAGCCGTTGAAAACGCATGAATTTCATTATTGGAAAAGCTGTAATCCGGGCAGCGATTTTCAGGTGAAAAAAGTATCTGATGAAAGTATCAGCATGGCAGGATACAACACAGAAAAATTATATGCGGCTTTTATGCACATATATTTTTACGGAAATGAGGAATTTGGAATGAATTTTATAAAAAAATCATGCGAATATGCTGCAAAAAAACATTGGGATAATATAGCAAAGCCTCTTAACGGACTAGGGGATTTTGAAGATATAATAGTAAAAATTGCAGGCATACAGAATACAGAACATGTAGATATAAGTAAAAAAGCATTAGTCATAATGTGTGCTGATAATGGAATTGTAGAGGAAAATGTAAGTCAGAGCGGACAGGATGTAACAGCGATAGTGGCTGCCAATATGGCATCACGCAAATCAAGTGTATGTCTTATGGCCGGTTATACCGGTGCACAGGTTATACCTGTAGATATAGGAATTGCATGTGAAACCATTCCGTCAGGTAAAAAAATTGATGATATGGATGGAATTTTACATAAAAAGATAAGCCATGGTACAAAAAATTTTCTGAAAGAACATGCTATGACAGATAAACAGTGTATTAAGGCAATAGAAACAGGAAAAGAAATTGTAAAAATGTGCAGTGAAAAAGGAATAAATATTATTGCAACGGGCGAAATGGGAATTGGAAATACAACTACAAGTGCAGCACTTGCAGCAATTCTTCTTGATGAAAAGCCGGAAAATGTAACAGGTTACGGTGCAGGACTTACGAATGAAGGGCTTAAAAATAAAACTGAAACAGTAAGAAAAGCATGTGAAATGTATAGTGGATATAAAGATGATGCACTTAAACTTTTATCATGTATTGGTGGATTGGATATTGCAGGGCTTGCTGGTGTATTTATCGGCGGAGCTGAGTATGGAATTCCGGTTGTCATTGACGGACTGATATCGGGAATAGCAGCACTTACTGCGGAATATATGTCACCTGGAACAAAAAAATATATGATTGCATCGCATGCAGGAAAAGAGCCTGCTTTAAAAAAGATTATTACACATCTTGGATTAAAGCCTGTGATAGATGCGAACCTTGCATTGGGAGAAGGTTCTGGGGCGGTTATGGTTTTTCCTCTGCTTGATATGGCAATGAGTGTGTACAATGAGAGCAATACATTTGAAAATATAGATATGGAGGCATATGAGTGTTTGCATTAATTTTCGGAGGAAGCGGAAGCGGTAAATCTGAATATGCGGAAAAGCTTTCATGTGAGCTTGCACAAAAAAATGAAAAATATTATATTGCAACTATGATTCCATATGGAGAAGAAGGAAAAAAAAGAGTTGAAAGGCATAAGAAGCTGCGTGAAGGCAAAGATTTTTATACAATTGAGCAGACGATGCATATATCAGGGGCGTTGGAAAAAATAAAAAATCCACGTAACTCAACAGTTCTTATTGAGTGTATGTCAAATCTTGTCGCAAACGAAATGTTTGAGCCGGGAGGAAATACTCAATCAATTATTAAAGAATGCATGACAATCCGTGATAAATGTAGTAATATAATAATAGTAACCAATGATATTTTTTCTGATGGATGCATATATGATGAATCTACCAGAGAATATATCAGACAATTAGCATATATCAACAGGCAGCTTGCACAAGATGCGGATATTGTAGAAGAAGTTGTATATTCTGTGCCTGTAAGGTTGAAAACAATATATGAAATCATTTAAAACAAATAAAAAATTAATATATATTTTTCTTGTTCTGTCAATAATTCTTTCAGGAATGTATTTTGGAACGGATAATGAAGAATTCAGATGCAATAAGTCCGGTGGAACTTCTGCATCTTATGTATATCAGGTGATTGATGGTACATATGGAGGTAACGAAATATGTATGGGAGAGATGTTAGGATTAAAAGATATTAATGTCTTTCAGACAAAAGATATAATTTCATACAGATATAATCTGAAGATTAATTTTTCGTTTGCCCTGATTTTACTTGAATTTATTATTATGTTTTTTTTCAGTATTAATTATTATTATATACATGAAAAAAATCAATACATACGCAGAAAAATTATTATTACATATATTCATAATCAGGATGGAGAAAAAGGCTGTGCTGTCATAAGTTAGGAATTAATTTATGACAGGAGGGGTGAATATGGTAATGAACATTATTGCAGCTGTGCTTACTTTACTTGCAGTTGCAGGTTCAATATTTGCATATAAGCTTGAAAAAAGCGATTATAAAAATGCAGATTCTGATAAAAATGCAGAAAAGTAATAAGATATAAAAATATAAAAGGCGGGTCTGCTGATTTTTTAGAAAAATCAGTAAGCCTGCCTTTTTGGCTGTTTACATCCGGTCTGAAAAACTTATAAGTGTATGGAAAGTTGAATCATTTTCGTCATAATACATATCAATAAAACCATTATATTTATTGACGACACGTTCAATGCTTTTAAGTCCATAGCCATGGCTTATGGTGTCTTTCTTGGATGTTTTTAATTTACCATGCGAATCGAAAGGATTTCCATTACATGAATTTACTACATTTACCATGATAGTAAGTTTGTCAGAAGTATCAGAACATATTTTTAATGTTATATGTCCATCATCTGTTTTACATGCTGCTTCATATGCATTATCAAGAAGATTGCAAAATAAAGAAGTGCAGTCGTCAGGAGATATGAAAGAAACAGTTTTTGAACGTATATCTGTTATAAATGTAATATTTTTGTCTGAACATTTTTTCTGAAAACGATATGCAATTGCATTTAAAATTTCATTGTCAGATACCATTACAGGTTTGCTGAATTCCTCAGAGTACAGAAGCGTTGAAATATATTTATCAATTTCATTATAATTATGTTCTTTATTTAACTCCTTTATCGACAAAAGATGATTCTTAATATCATGAATCATTATTTTTTGTTTTTCGTCCATTTCAGCGAGCTGTTTATAATATTCTATTGAAAGAGATTCATTTTGAAGCTGCAAATTTAGTTTTTCGTTCTGGATGTATTGTTTTTCTATGTAATTATACATATTTATTGCAAGTACATTAAGGCACAAAAGAACCGTTGCACTTATAAGTATAAGTGTAACATATTTTGTCGAAAGTGATATATTGACACATAAAATGCAAAAAGAATTTATAATGAAAACGCTTATTGCACATATTCCGACAGGTGCAAATATTTTTAATGTTGATGTTGTGCCGGGATGTTCCTTTTTTGCAAGAATATAAGAGGCTATATACATAAATATAAGGTATAAGAGCTTACTTATATAATAAATCATAACCTGTACCTTAAATGAATCAATATAGCCAAGAACGTTCTGACCATAATCAGGAACAGCAACCATTACGATAAGTTCTGTTATGCACATAATAAAAGTTGCCAGCAGTGCGTGCAGCATGCTTTTGCCCGGTGTGACTTTATATGCTGTGCATATAATCAGCATTGTCATTACAAAAAACAGTATACAGTTTAATGAAAACATGCGTAAACCTATAAACAATATAGGAATAGTGTAAAATGTTATGTAAATTAACAATCTTTTTATAAAATTGTATCTGCGTTCAAAAAGGCCGGAGCAATAAAGCCATAACGTATATCCTTCACATATATATGTAAAAATTGATATTATATATATATTAAATAAATTCATGATAACTACCTGGCCCTATAATTTATCTTATTCTTTCAAGATGTCTTAAATATTGTCTTTTGAATTCAACTCTTTTACGGCGTGCCAAAGGTATAGTCATAAAGCCATTGCTAAGTGAAAGCTCAGTAGGAGAGTAGTTGGTTATATAATTCATGTTAATGATAAAGCTTCTGTGAACCTGATAAAAATTATAACTTTTATTAATTCCGGCTAGTACATTCATCCATTCTGACAGGCTGTTGACTGAGTCAATTTTATCATCTTTTGTGTATACATAAGAATAACGTCCCTCTGCTTCAATACATATAATATCAGATTTTTTAAGTGCAATAGGACCATGTCTGCGTGTGTAAACAATTGCTGTCGCATTAGCCTCGGCATATATTTTTACTGCATCAGCAAGACTGCGGCTGAGACGTTTCTTTTCAACAGGCTTTGTAAGATAGCGGAAAACATGGATTTTCATTGCGTCATCAAGATAATCAAGATGAGATGTCACGATTATTATAAGTACGCTTGGATTGCGTTTAATAAGCTCTGTTGCGGTATTTATTCCGTTGAGTCCCGGCATTTCTATATCCAGAAAAACAATATCCGGTATTAATGGGTCATTTAATAAATCATCACCGCTGGTAAAGCCTTTTACAAGCGGGTCATAAGGTTCCATTGCAAAGTATATTTTTGTATAACTGCGAATTTGTGCGATATCAGCTTCGTTATCATCACATATAAATATGTTCATATATAATATCCTCGTTTGTTTTTTATTTTATGTAAAAAAACGCCATGCCGCAGGTTTTGAAAATCCATGGCATGGCATAAGATTTACTGTAATTTTTTAATTATCATGTTATTTGGTTTTGAAACTTTTAATTCAGGACCATTCATTACTATAAGTCCTTTATCAAAATGAATTGTAAAAATTGTTATTGAGTTGCCCTCATTATTCATTGACATTATGTGTTTGTCATCAGGAAAAATATTTATGTATTTTGGATAATCACCGCTTACCGGAAGTGATGAAATACTGTTAAGCGTACCTGTTTCTTTGTTTACGCTGTAAATAGTAACAGTATTATCACCTGCGTTTGAGCAGATAAGATTATTGCCTGAATTAGAAAGAATAAGACTGGCAGCAGCACTGTTGTTTTTATGTCCTTTTCTGACTGTAAAAATATTCTGTATAAGTTCAAAACGGTTTTTGCCATTGTCTTTGTCATAAGAATATACATTTATATAATTCTTCAATTCACATAAAACATAGGCATATCTGCCGTCTGCACTGAATATCATCTGTCTTGGAGCTGATTCAAGCTGTGAACGTATAATATCATATAATTTGAGTTTTCCAGTGTTGTGATTAAATTCGTAAAGTTTAATCTGGTCAATACCAAGGTCGCATGCACATAAAAGTTCTTCATCAGGTGTAAATACAGACCAGCTTATATGTGGCCTGAAATTGCGGTCAGCAATGCTTCCCATTCCTTTGTGGAATACTTCATCTGTTATTTTGCCGATTCTTCCGTCAGGTTCAAGTGAAAGCACGGTAAGTTTACCATCATGATATCCTGAAACAATTAAAAAACGGTCATCTTTTGAAATTGTGATGTGACATCCTCGCATTCCGTTAATAGAAACGACATTGAGTTTATTTAAACTGCCATCCGGTTCTATGGAAAATGATGTTACACCCTGGTCACATATTGAATATAAAAAGTTACCGCTGTGTGACAATGTTATGTAAGAAGGATTATCAATTGGAAATTCTGTGCGTTCTGTTATACGTCCCTTTTCAACATCCATATCGTATAAATGGATTCCTTTGCTGCTTTCGTGAGTATAGCTGCCTACATATGCAATATATTTTTCGCTCATATAATATGCCTCGCTTCTGTACATTAATATTTATTTATATTTTAATTCAAAAAGAGATAAAATTCAATAATCATATACATTTATGTGTTATTTTTTCGAGAGAAACTTCAACAAGAACAGCATCGGGACCTATGCCTCTGACACATGGGAATGGAATTATATATTCGATATCTCTTCCAAACAGGCCGCAAAGCCGTCCGGGTCCCGGTACTATGAGTGCTTTTATGCAGCCGCTGCATTCGTCAAAGTCAATATCAATTACACATCCAAGAATTTTGCAGTCACATGTATTTATTACCTGTTTATTGTGCAAATCACATACACGCATGGATAACCGCCTTATGAATAATTGTCAGTATTATTATATTCACAAGGCGGCATATAGTTGTCAGCCCAGAAAATTACGCATTGATTTTAATGCCATTTTTTCAAGCCGGCTGACCTGTGCCTGTGAAATGCCTATTTCGGCAGCAGTTTCCATCTGTGTTTTACATTCAAAAAAACGCATTGTTATAATTCTTTTCTCGCGTGGGGAGAGTTTTTCAACTGCTTCTTTAAGAGAAATCCGGCTGACCCAGTTTTCTTCGCAGTCCTTTTTGTCACTGACCTGGTCGAGCACATAGAGTGTGTCGCCGCCATCATTGTATACAGGCTCGTACAGCGAGACGGGTGTTTGTACTGCCTCCAGTGCAAGTACGATATCTTCTTTTGGCACACCGATTTCGGACGCAATTTCATTAATTGTCGGTTCTTTTTGTCTTAATTTTGTCAGTTTTTCTTTGGTATAGATTGCTTTGTAAGCGGTATCACGCATGGAACGGCTGACACGTATAGAATTGTTATCTCTTAAATATCTTTTTATTTCTCCTAATATCATTGGAACTGCATATGTCGAAAATTGTACATTTTGTGATAAATCAAAATTATCAATAGCTTTAATCATTCCGATACATCCAATCTGGAATAAATCGTCGATGTTTTCATTTGATTGGTTAAAACGCTGTACAATGCTTAATACAAGACGCAGATTGCCTTTGATAAACTGTTCACGGGCGTTTGCATCACCCTGTTTGATTTTCTTTAAAAGTTCCTCTTTTTCCTTTGCTTTTAACAGCGGAAGCTCTGCTGTATTGACACCGCATATTTCTACTTTATACCCAGCCAAGCTGCACCTCCTTTATCAATATAATTGAATTTTCTAAGTAAATGATTGCCGTTAAAAGAAAATTTAATCCTGTAAAGAATATCCATTTTTTTAAAGACTTTTTATTGACCGCAGGCACAATATTATTTATAATAAATTCATTCCTTGGGGAATTTTCAGTTTTAATTTTTTGGAGGTAACTACCTTGAAATGTCCATATTGCGGAAATGAGAATACAAAAGTTATAGATTCAAGACCGACTGAGGAGGGAGCGATACGCCGCCGCCGCCAGTGTGAGTCATGTGCAAAAAGATTTACTACATATGAGAAAATAGAGATGATGCCGATTATTGTTATTAAAAAGGATGACAACAGAGAGCCTTACGACAGGGAAAAGATTGTTGCGGGAATTGTGCGTTCATGTCATAAAAGACCAGTGTCACTTGCACAGATTAACCAGATGGTTGATGAGATTGAGACACAGATTTTTAATTCTGGTGAAAAAGAGATTCCTACAACAAAGATCGGAATGATTGTAATGGATAAACTTAAAAAACTCGACGAAGTAGCCTATGTAAGATTTGCATCTGTTTATCGTGAATTCAAGGATGTCAATACATTTCTTGAGGAAATTAACAAAATTTTAAAATAATTTATCATGAAAAATTAATGAGGAATATATGTTTAAATGTTTTTATCCCGGCAGATATTATGATTCTGCTTATGATATAGAATATGGTGAATTTTACGAAAAAGGATACCGCGGAATAATATTTGATGTTGACAATACACTTGTAGAACATGGTGCACCTGTCACAAAGAGAGCAAAGGATTTATTTGACAGGCTTCATGAGATAGGATACGAGACGTGTATTATTTCAAATAATAAAGAAGAACGAGTGAAACCTCTGGCAGATGAAGTTGATTCAAAGTATGTAAGCAAGGCAAACAAGCCATCGCCTGTCAATTATATTAAGGCAATGGATATTATGAATTGTGGCAAAGATAATGTGTTTTTTGTCGGAGACCAGATATTTACTGATGTATGGGGAGCCAACAGGGCAGGAATCCTGAGCATGCTTGTGAAGCCTATAGATAAGCATGAGGAGATTCAGATTGTTTTAAAAAGATATCTTGAGAAGATAGTTCTTTTTTTCTATAAAAGATATTGTAAAAAACATGGCCAAACAGATGATTATAAAAATAAAAAATAAAAAGGATATGTTAAGATGGATATTAATGGAACAACAAGAGTGTGCGGACTTATAGGTAATCCTGTAGCACATTCAATATCGCCTGTTATTCATAACAGGCTTGCTGGATTAAGAGGAGATAATCTTGTATATGCAACTTTTAAGGTTGAAGCCGGTAATGTGGCGGCAGCAGTTAAAGGTGCATATGCACTTGATATTCTGGGCCTTAATGTTACAGTTCCGCATAAACAGGCTGTTATAGATGAACTTGTTGACATTGATGAGCTTGCAGCTGCTATCGGGGCTGTGAATACGCTTGTGCGTACTGAAGGTGGATTTAAGGGGTATAACACGGATATTCTCGGGCTTGACAGAGAACTTTCAGATGTTGGCATTTCTCTTGAAGACAAGTGTGTTGTTATAATAGGTGCAGGCGGTGCAGCAAGAGCGATTGCTTTTCTTTGTGCAGGAAAGAAGGCATCAGAGCTTTATATAATGAACAGAACGCTCGAAAAAGCACAGAATATAGCAGATGCAGTCAATGAATATGCAAAAAAAGATATAGCAAAGGCGGCAGGAATTTCTGAATGTGGCAGCTTTGATAAAAAGGATTACATTGTTATACAGACAACAAGTGTAGGGCTTCATCCGCATGATGATGAGACAGCTGTTACGGCAGATGAGTTTTACGAGAATGCAGCGGCAGGTGTCGATATTATTTATAATCCATATGAGACAATGTTTATGAAACTTATGAAAAAGCATGGCAAGCCGGCTTATAACGGATTAAAAATGCTTCTGTACCAGGGCGTTGCAGCGTATGAACTCTGGAATGACTGTAAGATTTCATCTGATATGGCTGATATAATATATGAGGATATGAAAAAGGAGCTTGGAATCAGTGAGTAAAAGAAACAATATTATCCTGATTGGATTTATGGGTTCAGGAAAGACCACATTCGGAAAATGGATTGCAGCTAATAAGAAAATGGAATTTGTTGATACTGATGAGCTTATAGAAAAAGAAAATGGAATAACAATTTCTGATATTTTTGCGTCAAAGGGTGAAGTATATTTCAGAAATCTTGAGACAGACATGTTAAACAAACTTCTGGAGAGAGATATCCAAAATTGTGTTATATCTGTAGGAGGAGGTCTTCCTGTAAAAGAGGAGAACAGAGAGCTTTTATCACAGCTTGGTACAGTTGTATATCTGTGGGCTGATGCAGATGAACTTGTTAAAAGACTAAGTGGTGATAATACAAGACCGCTTCTTGCAGGTGGTAATCTCAAAGAAAAGATTAATACGCTTATGGATGCAAGAAAAGAGATTTATGACAGTGTTTCTGACATTAAGATTGATACGAAAGATATAGCTTTTAATGATATGTTTAGTCAGATGGAAGAGTTTTTGCAAAAAAATATGTAGATAATGTGGTTGTGATTTATAATTATAGAAAGGTAAATAAAAGAATGAAGAAAATACTTGTTATTAACGGACCTAATATCAATTTCCTCGGAATAAGGGAAAAAGGAATATATGGTTCACAAAATTATGATGCTCTTGTTGATATGATTAATAAAAAAGCAGAAGAGCTTGGTGTTGAAGTTGAAGTATTCCAGAATAATTCACAGGGAGCAATTATTGACAGAATACAGCAGGCATATTTTGAAAATGTTGACGGAATAGTAATTAATCCTGGAGCTTATACACATTACAGCTATGCTATACGTGATGCACTTGCATCAATAGAATCAATTCCAAAGATTGAAGTTCATATCTCTAATGTTCATACAAGAGAAGAATTCCGTCATGTATCTGTTACAGCACCTGTGTGTACAGGTCAGGTTGTAGGACTCGGATTAAACGGATATTTATATGCAATGCAGGCATTATGTGATATGCAGTAAATCTTTATAATTTGGTTCTTAGTGTATAAAATATGTATTTTGTGGCTGTTTGCTAAAAAAATAGTTGCCAAATGCGTAAGATTATTATAAAATATTATAAGTTATTGATAATTTAGGAGGTATACCAAAGAATGGTAAGTGCAGGAGATTTTAAGAACGGTATTACAGTTCAGATGGATAACGGTATCTGGCAGATTATTGAATTCCAGCATGTAAAGCCTGGTAAGGGCGCTGCTTTTGTTAGAACAAAGATGAAGAACATCGTGAGTGGTGGTGTGGTTGAAAAGACTTTCAGACCAACAGAGAAGCTTGAGCTTGCTCACATTGACAGAAAAGAATATCAGTATTTATATTCTGATGGAGATCTTTACAACTTCATGGATACAGAAACATTCGAGCAGATTGCTCTTGCAAAGGAAGATGTAGGCGATGCATTAAAGTTCGTTAAGGAAAACGAAATGGTTAAGTTATGTTCGCATCAGGGCAAGGTATTTGCTATTGAACCACCTCTTTTCGTTGAACTTCAGATTACAGAGTCTGAACCTGGTGTTAAGGGTGATACAGCAACAGGTGCTACAAAGCCTGCTATTCTTGAGACAGGTGCTAAGATTATGGTTCCACTCTTTGTAAATCAGGGAGATACAATCAAAATCGATACACGTACAGGTGAATATCTTTCAAGAGTTTAATTTAATCATTTGGCAGACTAAGTTTTATGCCTGTGCATGATGGATTTGTAATTCATAACATTAATAATATAAAGAGAGAAGCTTGACATTTAATGTCGGTTTCTCTCTTTTTTTTACGCGTGTAACGAGCCAAAGTCCGTGCTTGCACGAGACCTTGGCGACTGCCGCGATAACTTGAGAAACTCGCGGAGCGTGTTTCTCATAGTTGACTTGAATTCAATCGAAATCAATCAAAAAATGAAAAAATATGATTGAATTTGATTAAAAATGATTGACAATGATTAAAAAGAGTGATATTTTAATCATAGATAAAGAAAATGGTTTAAGGGAGTGGTTATTAATGCTGACACAGGAACGATACAGACTGATAACTGAAGCAGTTGAAAAGAATCAGGCTGTGACGGTTGAGCAGCTGGTGAATGAAATAGGTGCATCAGCGGCAACAATAAGAAGAGATCTGACAGCACTTGATGAACTGGGAAAAGTAAAGAGAATCCGTGGAGGTGCAGCAGCAGTTGAACAGGAGTTCCTTACATCTGAAGATGATGTTGATACCAAGTACGAAAAGAATGTAGCAGAGAAGAAAGCTATAGCAGAATATGCAGCTTCAACAATCCAGAATGATGATTTTATATATATAGATGCAGGAACTACAACAGAGTTTCTTATTGATTATATAGACATAAGTGTGTCGGCCGTATTTGTTACGAATGGAATTGTACATGCAAAAAAACTGATATCTAAAGGATTTAAAACTTATATGGCGGGTGGACTTATAAGAGCAAAGACTGAGGCAGTTGTCGGCAGTGAGGCTGTTGAGAGCATAAAAAAATTCAATTTTACAAAATCTTTTATCGGTGCTAACGGAATACATCCGTTACATGGATTTACAACAGTTGACACAGATGAAGCAATGTTGAAAAAAGAAGCAGTCAATCACAGTTATGTGAGCTATGTTCTTGCTGACCACACAAAGTTTGGCAAAGTTACAGCTGTAACATTTGCTCCGTTAGAAAAAGCGTGTATTGTAACGGATGGTATTGTTAAAGATAAGTATAAAGAACTTACTCTGATTAAGGAGGTGCATGTTGAATGATTTATACGGTTACACTGAATCCTGCAATTGACTATGCGATGCATGTTGATAATCTTACAGCTGGTCAGGTAAACAGAAGCCATGGTGAATATGTTTTATATGGCGGAAAAGGAATTAATGTTTCGACTGTATTGCATAATCTTGGCGTTGAAAGTATAGCATTAGGTTTCGTTGCGGGATTTACAGGTGAAGAGATTGAAAGTGGCGTAAAAAATCTGGGTGTTCAGACGGATTTTATACATCTTAACAGTGGATTAAGCAGAATAAATGTTAAAGTCAAGGGCACAAAGGAAACAGATATTAATGCGGCAGGACCTGAAATTTCAAAAGATGAGCTGGAACAGCTTTTTAAGAAACTGGATAAAATAAAAGATGGTGATACGTTGATACTTGCAGGGACGATACCTAAAAGTGTTCCAGAAGATATATATGAGCAGTTTATAGAAAGAATTTCAGGGAAGAATGTTAATGTTGTGGTTGATGCTACAAAAGAACTTTTACTGAATGTATTAAAATACAGGCCATTTCTTATTAAACCGAATAACCATGAACTTGCGGAAATGTTCGGTAAGACATCACTTGATGAAGAACAGATGAACTATTATGCAGGTAAATTACAGGATATGGGGGCGAAAAATGTGCTTGTCTCTATGGCAGGTGACGGTGCGGTGCTTTTTACGGAAAATAAAAAGGTATATAAAATAGGCGTTGCAAAGGGTCAGGTTGTTAATTCGGTAGGTGCAGGAGATTCGATGGTTGCGGGGTTTGTTGCAAGTTATTTTAAGGACAGGAATTACGAAAAAGCCCTAAAATATGCAACTGCCGCAGGCGGTGCCACAGCTTTTCTGGAAGGGCTTGCCACTAAAGAAAAGACGGAAGAATTGTTAAAACAGTTATAACAGTGAATGACACATATAATAGATGTGTTAAAAATAAAAAGAAAGGATGGAAGATGACATGAAGATTACAGAATTATTAAATGAATCGGGAATTGAGCTTGGTGTTTCAGTTAAGGACAAATCATCTGCTATTGAGATTTTGGTAAACCTTCATGAAAAAGCAGGAAATCTGTCAGACAAGGCTGAATATACACAGGCCATAAAAGCAAGAGAGGAGCAGGGTTCAACAGCTGTTGGCGAAGGAATAGCAATTCCTCATGCAAAATGCAGTGCAGTAAAAAGACCGGGACTTGCAGCAATTACAGTACCGGATGGAGTTGATTATGAAGCACTTGACGGACAGCCGTCCAATCTGTTTTTTATGATAGCAGCACCTGAGGACGGTGCGGATGTTCACCTTGAGGTTTTATCACGCCTTATGGTTCTTCTTATGGATGAAGATTTTAAAAATAAGCTTTTGAATGCAAAAAGCAAACAGGAATTTTTGGCTGTGATTGATGAAAAAGAATCAGAAAAATATGGTGATGAAGAATCTTTAGATGAAAAAGAACAAAGAGAAAAGCAGATTAGACAAAATGACAATAATGCAAAGTATCGTGTACTGGCTGTAACTGCATGTCCAACTGGAATCGCCCATACATATATGGCGGCAGAAGCATTGCAGAAAGCTGGAGAAAATATGGGTTACAGCCTGAAAGCCGAGACTAATGGTTCAGGCGGTGTAAAGAATGCACTTACAGCTGAGGAAATAGAAGCGTGCGATGGCATAATTGTTGCAGCTGATAAAAATGTAGAAACAGCAAGATTTGACGGAAAACCAGTATTGTTTACGAAAGTATCGGATGGAATTCATAAACCGGAAGAGTTGATTACCAAAATTGTAGAAAAGAAAGTTCCGGTGTACCATGAGGAGGGTGGACAAAAGGAAAGCCTTTCATCAGGTGAAAAAGAAGGCGCATGGCATGTAATATACAAACATCTTATGAATGGTGTTTCGCATATGCTTCCATTTGTAATTGGCGGCGGAATAATGATTGCACTTGCATTTCTTCTTGATGATTATTCAATTGACCCGTCTAATTTCGGTATGAATACGCCTGCTGCTGCATTTTTCAAGACAACAGGCAATGCAGCTTTTGCATTTATGTTACCGATACTTGCCGCATTTATTGCATCATCAATAGCAGACAGACCCGGACTTGCAGTTGGTTTTGCCGGTGGTGTGCTTGCGATGAACGGAACTAATTTTGTGGATCTTGCACAGGGTAAGACAGTCGGAATTTCAGGAGGATTTCTAGCAGCACTTCTGGCAGGTTTCGTTGCAGGATATGTTGTTCTTCTTCTGGAGAAGATAACCAGAAAGCTTCCAAAGAGTATGGACGGAATAAGACCGATGCTTATATATCCTCTCGGCGGAATTATAATTATAGGACTTGTAATGTGTGCTGTTAATCCTGCTATGGGATGGATTAATACAGGAATAAGCAATTGGCTTGATGGCATGGGAAATACATCAAAAGTTCTTCTTGGAATAATTGTTGCAGGCATGATGAGCGTTGATATGGGTGGACCGGTAAATAAGGCTGCATATGTATTTGGTACTGCATCGCTTGCTACAGGTAACTTTGATGTTATGGCAGCTGTAATGATTGGTGGAATGGTACCACCGATAGCTATTGCATTGTCAACAACATTTTTTAAGAATAAATGGAATGATGAAGAAAGAAGAAATGGCGTGGTAAACTATATTATGGGATTATGTTTTATATCAGAAGGAGCAATTCCATATGCAGCATCTGATCCATTAAGAGTAATTCCAAGCTGTATTGTTGGTTCGGCAGTTGCAGGTGGTCTGTCAATGGCATTTGGATGTACATTGAGGGCACCTCATGGTGGTGTATTTGTATTTCCGGTTGTTGGCAACTGGCTTATGTATATAGTTGCACTTGCAGTAGGAAGTATAGTTGGAGCATTAATTCTTTCAGCATTAAAGAAAAAAGTAAAGTGAAAATAAAAGCGTAATGAACAGACAGGAGAATTATTATGGTATCAAAAACAGTGGTGATTAAAAATGAACAGGGACTTCATATGCGTCCGGCAGGCGTGCTTGCTAAAGAAGCGGCAAAATATAAAAGTAATATTAGTCTGGTATTTAATGGAAAAAAGATTAATGCCAAGAGTGTTATGAATATTATTGCGGGATGTATGAAATGTGGTTCCCAGATAGAAGTTGAATGTGATGGTGCTGATGAGCAGGAGGCTTGTGAAAGCATTACCGCATTAATTGAATCGGGACTTGGAGAATAAAGTACGTATAGCTATTGATAAGCCGCCGGTTCATGTTCCGGCGGCTTTGTGGTTTAGGAGTTAAAAGGAGGCAGTTATGTATAAAGGAATTGGTGGGTCTTCGGGCTATGGAATCGGAAAAATTGTTATTATAAAAAATGATATGCCTGTGTACGAGATAAAATCGCCAGAGAATAAAGAAAATGAAATAAAACGTTTTTTACAGGCAGTTGATAAATTTATTGAAAAAACAACAAAAATGGCTGAACATATGAGAAAAACAGCAGGAGAAAAGAATGCAGAAATTATAGAGGGACATATAATAATGCTGTCAGACCCATTTATGCAGGATGAAATTAAAGATAAGATAAACAGCGGAATGTGTGCAGAAGAAGCTGTTGATAAAGTATGTGAACAGTTTATTGAAATGTTTACAATGACAGATGATGAGCTTACAGTCCAGAGAGCGGCGGATATTAAAGATATCAGGCTTCGTCTGTTAAAAATTCTTACAGGAGACAGAGATATTGATATAAGCGAAGTGCCTAAAGGCAGCATAATTGTAGCAAAAGATTTAACACCTTCAATGACTGCCGGAATTGTAAAGGAAAATGTAGAAGGCATCATAACACAGGCAGGAGGCTTTACATCACATTCTGCTATACTTGCAAGAGCTTTGGAAATACCGGGAGTGTTCAGCGTAGATGATATAACCGACAATGCAAGAGATGGGATGGAGGCAGTGATTGACGGAAAAGAAGGATATGTCATTCTTAATCCGTCTAAAGAAGAGATTACAGAATATAAAGCAAAGAAAGAAAAATATCTTAAAAATAAAGAAGAATTAAATAAATACAGAGGCAAAGCCACAAAGACAGCTGATTCTATTGAAATAGAACTGTTTGGAAATATAGGAAAACCGGAAGATGCAAAAAATGTCAAAGATAATGATGGTGAAGGTATCGGACTTTTCAGGACAGAATTTTTATTTATGGAAAATAATCAGATTCCATCGGAAGAAGAGCAATTTGAAGCATATAAAAAGACAGCTGTTATGATGGATGGAAAAGAAGTAATTATACGAACACTTGATGTTGGAGGAGACAAAAATATTCCATATCTTGGAATGGAAAAAGAGGATAATCCATTTCTTGGATTCAGGGCAGTCAGATATTGTCTTGACAGAAAAGAAATGTATAAAATTCAATTAAGAGCATTGATTAGAGCAAGTGTATTTGGTAAAATAAAGATAATGATACCTCTTGTTACGTGTGTAAATGAGCTGAGAGAAGTAAAAGCATTAGTTGAAGATATCAAAGCTGACCTGGATAGGGAAAATATACCTTATGATAAAAATATAAGTGTCGGTGTTATGATTGAAACTCCAGCGGCAAGTGAAATCGCTGATCTGCTTGCAAAAGAAGCCGATTTTTTCAGTATCGGTACAAACGATCTTACACAGTATACAATGGCTGTTGACCGTGGCAATTCAAAGGTTGCATATTTATATTCTGTTTACAATCCTGCAGTTATACGTTCAATTAAAAGAATTATAAGTGCAGCTGCAAATGAGAATATTATAGCGGGAATGTGTGGCGAAGCTGCTGCAGATCCACTTCTTACACCACTTCTTATATCATTTGGATTAAAGGAATTTAGTGTAAATGCATCATCAATTTTAAGGACGCGTGCACAGATTGCAAAATGGACAAAAGCTGAGGCAGATAAAGTTGCAGATGAAGTTATGAAATGTGCTACGCAGGAAGAGGTATATGAGATATTAAAAAGATATCAAAGATAAAATATAAAAATACCGGCAACGCATAAGTACAGGGGCGGTGTCAGAGACAGGAGAGAATATGAAAAGCTTTTTTGGAACTGACAGATTAAAAAGAAGTAGAATTCTAAAAGCAATATTATTTATTATAATAATGATAGGTGCAGTGAGTAGTATGTCATTATTATATAAGAGTGTTTATGCACAGGAAGAAAATCAGCAGAAGTACACTACAAAAAAGAGAGTGCTTTTTATAAGTTCATATTCATATGCATGGGAAACAGTGCCTGAACAGATTGCCGGTATAAAAGAAGTACTTAATGAAGATGTAGTTATTGATTATAAGTTTATGGATTCAAAAAATCTGACATCATCAGAAAGTGTTGATGATTTTTACAGGCATATGGTTTATTATCTTGGCGAGGTTGAACCATATGATGCAATTATCGTCGGTGATGATGCAGCATTTAATTTTGCTGTAGATAATAAGGATACATTATTTAAAGATATTCCGATATTTTTTGAAGGTGTCAACAATGATGATAAGGCAGTTGCAGTCTCAGCATCATCGCAGATTACAGGTGTCGTTGAAAGTCTTTCATACAAAAATACAATTAAGGCTGCATCAAAGATTATTCCGGATGCCAAAAAGATTGTTGCGATTCTTGATGATACTGTTACCGGTATGGGTGAGAGAATACAGTATTATAAATATAAAAATATTTATCCGCAATATGAGTTTGATGAAATTAATGCATCAAAACTAAGTCAGCATGATTTGATTGAAAAAGTAAAAAGTCTTGATTCGGATACGATTCTTATATATATAATGTGCAGCAGTGATAAAGACGGAAATACATATATAGATTCACAGGGAATAAAGCTTGTATCAGAAAATGCACCTGTTCCTACATTCAGTATCGTGTCTATAGGTATGGGAAAAGGCGTTATCGGTGGTGAGATGGTATCTCAGAAGGAGATGGCAAAAATTGCGGCGTCAATGGTACAGCAGTATTTTAATGGTACAGATGTTTCAAGTATTGGAATACAGACAGAACCGCCGAGAGTGATTATGTTTGATGAGAATGTTATGAAAAAATATGAAGTTTCATCAAAATTGCTTCCTAAAAATGCAATTATTATCAATCATGAACAGAATTTTTTTGAAAGAAATAGGGATATTATTATCTTTTCTGGAATTATAATAGCATTTCTAATTATTATATCTGTATGTCTGTTTGCATCTAATATGCATAAAGAGAAGATAAATAAGAATTTAAGTATTTCAACGGAAAAATATGAAAAGCTTGCAAATCATGATATGTTGACAGGTCTTCCGAACAGAATGGCATTTAAGGAAGATTTGATAAAGTATTTTGGTGATAATAAGCAATTTAGTGTATTTTTGTTTGATATTGATAAATTTAAACATATTAATGATACCTACGGACATAATAGCGGAGATATGGTTCTAAGGGAAGTTGCCCAGAGAATACAAAAAATAAATGATAATCTGTTCCGAGTATACAGATTTGCAGGTGATGAATTTACTGTTATCGTTGACAGTCATGATTATAACGTTGTAAGTCAGTATGCACATCGTATAATTGATTCTTTTAAAGAATCATATGAAGTTGACAATGCTATGATAAATATTCATTCAAGCCTTGGAATTGCAATGGTGCCCGAGAATGGAACAAATGAAGATTCTGTTGTAGCGGCAGCAGATGATGCAATGTATTTTATTAAAAAACTTGGTGGAAATAATTATCACTTTTCTGATAAATAATGGGAAGTCCGCTTATGGCGGACTTCCTATTATTTATAGTGCACCTTGCGGTACACGTTTCTCCCATTATTTATATTATTTACACTTAAATGAAGCACAGACTGTTTCTGATGCATCCTGTGCACAGATGCCTGAGATATCGATATGGTCGGCACTACATTTTTTGTCTTCGTTATATACACAATTAGAAGCCTCACATGAGATACTTAGATTGATTTTAGGAGATTCGCTTGCGTTTTTTGCTGTTTCACTGTCGGCTTCGTAGAAACTGCCGCAGCATGTTTCATCGCATTTACATGCACTGTTTCCATGAACTTCGATTGATGAAAGACAGCAGCAATTGTCTTTGTTGTGTGAACATGCGTTTACATTACATCCTAATGTGGTCATAAAATCCTCCTGTTCTGCGTAAATAATTATTTCCGCGAAAAAAACATGTCCGGATATTCCGGACATGTTTAATATGTGCAAAAATGTGTAGTTTATTCAAATCAATTAAATGAAAATTAATTAAATAATTTGAAATTAATTTTATGTCTTGACTGGTTGTAATATCTGAATATTACTTTTGCAAGAATTTTCTTTTCTGAAACATAATTACTTGTTTTCCAATATCTTGAATCCAAAGAATCATTACGGTTATCACCCATTACGAAATAGTGACCTTCAGGAACAACAAACACCTGTTCCTCTTCATTATCGTTCATAGGTTCACGTAAATAAGGTTCATCCAGCTCATTACCATTGACATAAACTTTTCCATGAATAATCTGAACGACATCACCTGGTATTCCGATTACACGTTTGACAAAATTTTGTTTTTCATCATCAGGATATTTGAAAATTATTACATCGCCACGTTCAGGTTTGCTGAACAAATAAGATAATCTGAAACCGATAAGCCTGTCACCCTCCATGATGGTATTTTTCATTGAACCTGTAGGTACTTCGGCATTTACAATAATATATTGTGTAAAAATAAATGCTATTATAAATGCAACGGCAATTAGTTTGATTATGCTTAAAGCCTCTTCAACAAAAGGATTGAGCTTTGGTTTTTGTTTATTTAATGATGATTTTTTGTTTGTAGAATGATTTTGTCTATAAATATCGAAATCATCTAATTCCGGATCAAGAACATCATCATCTATATAATCATCATCATTTGTTTCTTCATATGTAATATAGTCATCATCATATAAATCGTCATTAGTATTGTTACTGTGTGTATTGTTATAATCTGACATAATAACCCTCATTTTAAAAAATTTAAAAGAAAGGCACTGAGGCAATATAATCCCAGTGCCTTTCTTTTATATAATACGTTAAAATTACTTATTTAGCAAGCAATTCCATAATTTTATTACTTCTTGCAATAAAATTAGTCATCTGTTCAGGTGTGAGTGGTGCATGACTGAGCATAGCAAGATCATAAAGCTGTTCACACATGAGAGTTGTATTTTCGCCATCTTTATGTTCAGCAATATATTTGACAAGTTCATTATTGGCATTGAGGACAAGTGTCTGGCTGTTGGCACCAAACATAGATGGATCCATGCCATACATATTATACATTTTCATCATATCCTGCATACGTCTGTCCTGTTCAGATAGAGTAATCATTGATGAAATAGATGCATTCTTTAACTTTTCAACTTTGACATTAAGATTATCTTTGCCAAGAGCTTTCTTGAAAGTTTCAGTGAGTGTTTCAGATATTTCTTTTAATTCATCTTCACTTGTTTCTTCCTTGAAGCTGTCTGATAAGTCAGCATCTATTCTTGCAAATTTAACACCTTCGTTTTTAGACTCAAGGTGAGTTATGAATGGCTGATCAATGTTATGTGTAAGGATTACAGCATCAATACCGGCTTCTTTAAACATGTTGATATACTGGCTCTGTTCTGTTTCATCAGTAACATAGAATACAGTATTTTCATGATGTTCTTTATTCTCTTCAAGACATTCCTTGAGTGTGAGATATTTGCCGTCAATGTTCTTAAAGATAATATAATCATTCATTTTTTCTGCAAATTTTTCATCTTTTAAGCAGCCGAATTTGATAAATGGATTGATGTCATCCCAATATTTTTCATATGATTCTTTCTGTGTTTTGTACATTCCTGTGAGCTTGTCACCGACTTTTTTAGTAATATACTCAGAAATCTTCTTAACGAAACCATCATTTTGTAATGCACTTCTTGAAACATTAAGAGGAAGGTCAGGGCAGTCAATAACGCCTTTGAGAAGAAGCAGGAATTCAGGTATAACTTCTTTTATGTTATCAGCAACGAATACCTGATTATTATAAAGCTTTATTGTGCCTTCAATAGTTTCATACTCTGTGTTAATCTTTGGAAAATAAAGAATACCTTTTAAATTAAATGGATAATCCATGTTCAGATGAATCCAGAATAAAGGTTCTTTATAATCGTGGAATACATTGCGGTAAAATTCTTTGTAATCTTCATCGCTGCATTCGTTTGGATGTTTTGTCCAAAGTGGATGAATATCATTTAAAGGAACAGGACGTTTTACTATTTTAGCCATTTTTTTGGCAGGAGTTTTTTCGACTGTTTCCTTTGTTCCGTCTTCTTTTTCGACTTCTTCTGTCTCGGCTTCTTTTATAAATGTCTCAATAACAGTATCTTTTTCTGTAACTTCGTCCTCAGGAATTTCCTCTGTCTTTGGTTCTTCATCCTCGTTAGTTAAGAAGATAGGTACAGGCATGAATGAGCAGTATTTTTCAATAACTTCTCTTGCTTTATATTCATTTGCAAATTCATAACTGTCTTCATTAAGGTAAAGTGTGATTTCTGTGCCGACATTCTGCTTGTCAGAATCTTTCATGTCATATTCAGTACCGCCGTCACATTCCCAATGAACTGCTGTTGCATCTTTCTGGAAAGAGAGCGTGTCGATAGTTACTTTGTCAGCAACCATAAATGCAGAGTAGAAACCGAGACCAAAATGACCGATAATCTGGTCTTCGTTAGTCTTGTCCTTGTATTTTTCAAGGAAAGCTTCTGCACCTGAAAATGCTATCTGGTTAATATATTCATTTACTTCATCCTTAGTCATACCAATACCATTATCAATGATTTTGATAGTCTTGTTTTTAGGACTTACTTTAACGTCAAGTTTATATTCAATATCATCAGGGGCTTCATACTCACCAATTAAAGAAAGTTTTTTTAGCTTTGTAATTGCATCACAACCATTAGAAATTAATTCTCTGTAGAAAATATCATGGTCAGAATACATCCATTTTTTAATTATAGGGAAAATATTCTGGCTGTTAATTGATAAATTACCATGTTCGTTTGCCATATTAATCAATCCTCCATTAAATATATTTAAAAGCCTGATAAGCTTTTATGTGCCTGTTAATTCAAAATGAATTTAACATAAATCAATCTAGAATGTAATTTAATACAGGAAATGAACAAAGTCAAGAAGAAATTAGCACTCAAAACAAATGAGTGCTAACAGGAAGGGGCGTAATACGCATAAATACACGGCTGCAGGAGATTATTAAAATTCTATGAAATTTCTTCATAGTTAATGCCGGAGGTTTCAAGGAATACTTTTACATATGAGTCAAAAGCATGTTCAAGTGACTTATCCAGTGTAAATGTTCTGACAGAGGTTCCTGTTACAAGCGTAAGTCCTGAGTCAGAATAGCGTATATTTATAAAAAGTCCGTTGATATCTTCTGGATTAATGTCGGTCTGCCCGGCCAGCTGTGATGTGTCACCTTCTGATAAGAGAAATATTATCTTCAATGATGTAGGAACTTTATTACCTTTAATGAGACCAAAACACACCGGCTTTATCTTAGACCACTGCGAATATGACGGGCTGGCCAGTGAAGCCAGCTCATCATCAGAGAAAAAAGAACGGTTGATTGAACCATTGATATTATAGGTGTTGCCTGTTACTATGGCTGCTTCTGATAGGAGCATATTATCAAATGTGTCTTTTATAAGAAGATGAGACATGAAAGTCTTAGTATCTTTGATAGTTAGTGAAATCATATTAAGTACCCCATTAAAATTTATATAATATATACTAATACGAATAATATAAAAAGTCAATAAAAATTATGAAAGGCTAATATAATTTTTCAACACATTTCTGTATTAAATCAATAATTTTAAAAAGTATCATTGAAATAATGCACAGAATAATTATTGACATTGCAATAGGATCCATATTAAAAATCTGACTGTTGTAAATTATTACATATCCAAGTCCGGCTCTTGCAGCAAGGAATTCACCAATGATTACGCCGACAAGACATAGACCGATATTGACTTTCATATTACTTACAATTGTGTTTAATGATGCCGGAAGGATAAGCTTTGTAAGAATCTGGAAACGGCTTCCACCGAAAGTTTTCATAAGCTTGATTTTATCAGGGTCTGTATCGGCAAAGCTTGTGTATATATTTAGTATTGTACCAAAAATTGCAACGGATATGGCTGTTACAATAATAGCTTTCGCATTGTTACCAAGCCATACAATGAGCATTGGTGCAAGTGCTGATTTAGGAAGACTGTTAAGAACTACAAGGTACGGTTCAAGTATGTCGGATAGTGGCTTGCAAAGCCATAAAAGCAGGGCGGTGCCAATACTGAATACAATTATGAGACCAAAGCTGAAAAAAGTTTCGCCGAGTGTAATAGCAGCATGCTTTAATATGCTTCCGTCAATCAGCATTTTATAAAAACATATGCAGATTCTTGATGGTGAACTGAATATAAAAGCTTCTATCAAGCCGAATCTTGCCGAAATTTCCCACAAAAAGAGGAAAATAACAAAAAGAAAAATCCTCGATAATGTGATAAATAATTTGTATTTTTTTATTTGTTTAAGGTAGGCCTGCTGTTGTGCACTCATTGTACCAGCTCCTTCCATATTGTGTTGAAATAATCAGAAAATCCGGGAGAACTTCTTGCTTTAAAAGGTGTGCGTCCGTCTGTCAGATTATCAAATGTTATATCTATAATTTTATTAATTCGTCCGGGTCTTGCACTTAAAATAATAACCTTGTCACCCATTGCAATTGCTTCGGAAATGTCATGAGTTACAAGGATTGCCGTTTTGTTCTGCTCTTTCAGAATTTTATATATGTCGTCGCTTACTTCAAGTCTGGTCTGATAATCAAGAGCAGAGAATGGTTCATCAAGAAGAAGTATATCAGGTTCAAGTGCGAGTGTTCTTATGAGGGCTACACGCTGCCTCATTCCACCTGAAAGCTGTGAAGGTTTTACATTTTTAAAATTGACAAGACCGTAAGTTTCAAGCATTTTATCAGCAAGTTCCTTTTTTTCCGATGTGAGCATATTTCTTGTTTCAAGACCAAGCAGGACATTTTTATAAACAGAACGCCACTCAAAAAGACTGTCTTTTTGAAGCATATATCCTATATGAAGAAGTGAACCGGATGAGCTACATCCATTTATATATATTTCACCGCTGTCGGGATGCAAAAGCCCTGAAATCAGGGAAAGAAGTGTAGATTTGCCGCATCCGGACGGACCGACAATACATGTGAAGCTTCCGGAGCTGACATCAAAACTTATGTCAGTCAGGGCGGGAGTTTCACCTTCCTGTGTATGATAAGAATAGCTTACATTTTTAATGGAAAGAATATTTTTCATAACAGGGCTCCAATCAGGTTATATCTTATATTATGCATTTGTGTTGGAAGTGTCCGGCATAAGCATTCATATGTCAGGAAAATGATAAAAGTTGTAAAAAATCTTTACTTTTTTTGTTTGATATGGTAACATATCTTTTGTTTCATGCTACCATGGCTCAGTCGGTAGAGCGTCTCACTCGTAATGAGAAGGTCGCCGGTTCGATTCCGGCTGGTAGCTTACATTAAGAATCCCCGCAAAACCTTGTAAATAGAGGCTTGCGGGGATTTTTACATGTAAAAAATATTTGTCGGTTTTAGGTGAAAATCAAGTGTTTTTTGGTAGTCAGAAGGTGTTCAGTCCAATGTTTTTTGATGTATGGTAGTCAAAAAAGGTGATAACCGAAGCTATCACCTTACTAACAAATGAAATAGGTGGGGTGACATTCCCACATCTCCAACTAGGGTGACGGCTGCCCGTTCCGTCCTCAGATTTCATTTGATATAGTTTATGTTTTTGTAGCTTCAATTATACATTAGTACAAAAAATTGTCAAGTCTTTATAAGCGTTCCTTTTTTAATAAAATTTCTAACCCTGTTAGGATTTAATATGTACATAGAGCGTGCATAGAATATGCCACTTGAAGATACTCGTACTGCAACTTTAACAAATTCTCCATCAATTAAATATTCCTTGGTAAACTCAATAGAGTTATCTTTAATATTTTTACCTACATAATCAGGAGTAGAAATGATATGCTCGATATCATTACCATATTTAATAAAATCATTTGGATGAGATGATTTCATATGTTCTATATTAGTATCAGATATATAAATAGGAGTTCCAACTTCTATATCAAGTTCTAATAAATTGATTATATGGGAAGAGAATTGTCCTACTTGACGTCTCATAATTATTAAATCATCTCCTCTATTATTTTATGAGCATCTTACCGACGTTGGTAAAATGGTAAAAAAGACTTTGAATCCGAAAGATACCAGAGGTTTACGGGGATTTTTACATGTAAAAAATGTTTGTCGGTTTTAGGTGAAAATCAAGTGTTTTTTGGTAGTCAGAAGGTGTTCAACTATCGATCACATTGGCAAAACGCTGTTCGATTTCATTGGTCAGCTCGGAAATATATTTATCGTTGTGGACAGGGTCTGTAATACGTTTATCATAAGGAACGAAACCACCGGCCATATTTTCGTGTCCGCCGCCGCTTCCGATGCCCTCAAGTGCCTGATTGGCAACCTTTCCGGCGTTAATTGTTCCGACGCTTCGCACAGATATTTTTATTCCGTCATCTTTTACAGAGTAAACGACTGTGTTGTCAGTTGTGTCGAGCATCATAATAAAATCAGATATTGCAGCAATAAGCGGTTCTGGACTGTTATATCCGGTATTGGCATATGATGTTTTTCCATATGTTTTTATGCTGTTAATTGCTGAGGAATATGCAAGCAGGTCTGTCTGACGCAGAGTGCTGTTATCAAGTTCGGCAATCTTTTTGCGGTCGGCAAGATTGAATAATTTATAAAACATATCAAGGTCAAGATTGGACATACCACGGCTCAATCCGGCAGTATCAATACGTATTCCGTATAAAAGTGCTGTTGCAATATTGCCGGGTATCTGCAGACCTTCATCAAAAATATATTGTGCTATCATTGAAGCACATGCACCAACTTCAGGCCTTATATCAGAAAAAGTATATTGTGATTTGCCAAATATAGGATGATGGTCAATGCAGACCACCTCATTTCCGGGCATGTCGATTATATTGGCATTGCCTTTCTGCGAATCAACAAGAATTATTTCTGCATCCTGTGACATCTCAGTCATATCAGAATATTCAATGATTTCAATACCAAGCTTTTTAACCATTGCATTTGAACTTCCGTGTTCAACTTTTCCTTTGTAAATAATAGTAGATTCAAGACCTCTGCTGTGCAGAAGATACTGAAGACCGTAAGCACTTGCTATTGCATCGGGGTCAGGAAAATTGTGTGTTTGTATAAAAACATGCCTGTGTGTGAAACTGTCTATCATTTTTGTTAAATCAATCATCAGAGTTCTCCAATTCTGCGTTTAATTATATGCAAATTAAACTTTTGCCGCTTGTGTAAAAATTACATTTGAATAGAACTGTTTCAACAGTTCATAATTAAAAATTATATTTTATTTTAATATAAGCTGTCATTCATTGCAATATGTCTTAATGTGAATAGTATATCCATATGTGAATAAAAATAAATTTTAAAAGCACAATATTATTGAGTGTTAATATGTTTTAATTTATAAAAATGGGGGCAGTATATGGAAGAAAAGGAAAAAGATAAGAAAATTCAGGACTTTGGACAGGTAGTGCTTGAGAATAATAAAAAACATGGTAAAATACATTTAATGACGATTATCGGTGAAATAGAAGGACACGATGTTCTTCCGGCATCAAGTAAATCAACAAAGTATGAGCATATTCTGCCACAGCTTGCATCAATTGAAGATAATGAAGAGATAGATGGTGTATTATTTCTTATGAATACAGTTGGTGGTGATGTAAGTGCAGGGCTGGCTCTTGCAGAGATGATTGCTTCAATGTCAAAGCCGACAGTTTCGCTTGTGCTTGGTGATTCACACAGCATAGGAGTACCGCTTGCAGTGAGTACAGATTATAGTTTTATTGCACCGACGGCAACTATGATTATTCATCCTGTAAGAATGAATGGAACGATTATAGGTGCACCACAGACATTTGATTATTTTAAAATGATACAGGACAGGATTGTCAGGTTTATATCATCACATTCAAAGGTTTCGGAAGATGAACTGGAGAAAATGATGATGAACACCGGAATTCTGACAAAAGACTTAGGAACAATTCTTGTCGGACAGGAAGCTGTAGATAAAGGACTTGTAAATGGCGTCGGAGGAATAAAGGAAGCATTTGCGAAGATGCAGGAACTTATGAATGAAAAAGGAAAAGAACATGACTGAAAATATTGCGGATAAGGAAATGTCCGAATGTAAATTATGTCCAAGAAATTGTAAAAAAAACAGAAAAAATAAAGAAAAAGGCTACTGCCTTATGACGGATGAACTCTGTGTTGCAAGAGCGGCCCTGCATATGTGGGAAGAGCCATGTATTTCAGGAGAGGAAGGCTCAGGAGCTGTGTTTTTTTCAGGATGTACTTTAAGATGTGTATTTTGTCAGAACAGAAATATAGCTGCGGCACAAACAGGAAAGATTATCAGCATTGACAGGCTTGCTGATATTTTTCTGGAATTGCAGGAAAAAGGTGCCAATAATATTAATCTTGTAACGCCGACACATTTTGTGGTGCAGATTGCACAGGCTATAAAAAAAGCAAGAAGGAACGGACTGATAATTCCAATTGTATACAATACAGGCAGTTATGAAAACATAGAAACTTTAAAGCTTCTTGATGGTCTTATTGACATATATCTTCCGGATATGAAATATATGGACAGTTCACTGTCACTTAAATATTCCAATGCAAAAGATTATTTTGATGTTGCATCCAAAGCTCTTGATGAGATGTTTAAACAGGTTGGAAAACCAGTTTTTGATAAACGTGGAATTATGAAAAGAGGAATGATAGTAAGACATCTTATACTGCCGGGGATGACATATGATTCAAAAAATGTTATAAAGTATTTATATGAAACTTTTAAAGATGATATTTATATAAGTATTATGAACCAGTACACACCGCTGAAACAGGTTGAAAAGTACCCTGAGATAAACCGGAAAGTGACAGATAAAGAATATGATGAAGTTGTTGATTATGCCATTGAACTCGGAGTTGTAAACGGTTTTATCCAGGAGGGAGAGACTGCATCGGAAAGCTTTATCCCTGAATTTGACTGTGAGGGAGTTTGACTATATAATGAAAAAAGAAGTACATGGGCAGGATAATAAAATAAAACAAAATAGGGCACATATCTGGCAGATAGCCTTTTTTTCGCTTAATAATACATCGACTAATTTATTTCTGGCAATGATGGGATATGTATCATATTATGCCAATGGCATTGCGGGAATAGGTGTAGTTGTAATATCATTTATTCTTACCGGAATGAGAGTGTTTGATGGAATTACAGACCCTGTTATAGGATATATTCTTGATAAGACAAATGGCAGATTTGGAAAATTCAGGCCATTTATAGTTCTTGGATATATTCTTATGGCAGCAAGTTCACTGGTGCTTTTTTTTACAACACACCTTGTGCCTCGTTTTATACGTGCACCGTATTTTATAATAATTTATGCTGTGTATATAATAGGATATACTTTTCAGACAACAGTTGTAAAATCAGGTCAGTCAGTTATAACGAACGATGTAAACCAGAGACCGCTTATAACATTTTTTGATTCAACATTTATAATGTTCGCACATGGTCTTACAGCATTTTATGTTTCGGTATATCTTATACATAAATATAAAAATTTTAATTCCAGTGAGCTTTTTGCTGAATTTGTAATAACTGTTGTTATTTTATCGGCAATATGTACGGTTCTGGCTGTAATAGGAATATGGCAGAAAGATAGAAAAGAATTTTTTAATCTTGAAAATAATAATTCGGGTGATAAGCCCCAGAATATTAAATTCCGCGATTATGCTTCGATTTTAAAGCATAATAAACCTATAAGAATGCTTATAATTGCGGCTGCGTCAGATAAGTTCGCTGCTATGGTTTACGGCAATTCTACAGTTATTGTCATGCTATACGGCATACTTATGAAAAATTATCCTCTTGCTGGAATTATTGGCATAATAGTTGGAATACCTAATCTTGGAATTATTTATATAGGAATTAAATATGCACAGAAATATGGACAGAAAAAAGCAATGACAGGAGCGACATGGTTTGCAATTATATTCCAGTCTGTATTGATGATTATGATGATTTTTTGCGACCTTACAAAAGTATCAGTTACGAATATTAATCTTATAACGATAGTATTTTTGACAGTATTTGCACTGCTCAATGGTGTAAAATCAATAACAAACAATATGGTTGTGCCTATGATAGCTGACTGTACTGATTATGAATATACAATAAGCGGACATTTTGTTCCGGGAATCATGGGAGCTTTATTTTCATTTATTGACAAATCATTTTCGGCACTGGGAACATTTTTTGTGGGAATATCACTTTCACTTATAGGTTATTCAAAAGTGTTTCCACAGGTTGGCGACGAACTTACGCAGCCATTAAAATGGATGACAATTTTCTTTTATTGTATAATACCTATTATTGGCTGGCTTATAACTTTATTTGCAATGAGATATTATAAGCTCGACAAAGCTGCGATGAAAAATTTATACAGTCTGAAGGGTGGAAAAGAATGATAAATATAAAAAAAGGCAATCCGGCACAGCGTGGAGCACAAAAAACCGGAAGTATGTCATATAATTTTGCATTTGCAGGTGTTTCTGATAATATAACACTGCTGATATTTGACGGAAGAAAAAATCTGAAATGCAGAGTAGAGTTAGATGAAACATACAAGACAGGCGATGTGTTTTCATGTAATATTTCCGGTGAAAATCTTGATAAAGCAATGTACTGTTATGAGTTAGATGGAAAAATGATACCGGATTTGTATGCAAAGACAGTTACATGCTGCAGTGAATTTAATAAAATACAGGATAATGCCAGATATCTGAGCAGAATTGTGCTTGATGAATTTGACTGGGAAGGTGATATGCCTCTTCAGACTCCATATGAAGACAGTATTTTTTACAAAATTCATGTCCGTGGATATACTAAAAGCAGAACATCAATGGTAAAACATAAAGGGACTTTTGACGGTATTATCCAGAAAGCAGATTATCTTAAAGAACTTGGAATTACGGCGGTTGAACTTATGCCGGCTTATGAATATGATGAAGCCGGACGCTTTCCGGATTATGATGAAAATGAAAAACCATCAGGAATGTATAAAATGGCAGAGCAGGGACGTCCGCTTAATTACTGGGGATATTGCAATGCACTCCATTTTGCACCGAAAGCTTCTTTTACTTCGTGTGCATCATACAAAAATGATTACACATATGAGTTTAAAAATATGGTAAAGCAGCTTCATAAAAAAGGAATAGAAGTTATTATGGAGATGTATTTTAGCGATGAGACACCTGAACTTATCACAGATTGTATACGTTATTGGGTGATGGAATATCATATTGACGGAGTGCATCTGTATGGTCCGCCATGTGCATTAAATGTCTGTGCCACAGACCCTGTTCTTTCATATACCAAAATAATTACAGTGTTCTGGGATGGCAAGAGAGGACATGTGCGTCATATGGCAGATTATAATGATGGGTATCTTGGAATTATAAGACGTTTTCTGAAAGGTGACGATAACCAGCTTGAAGATTTTATAAATACACAGAGAAATAATCCACAGAATGCGGCGGTAATTAATTATATTACTAATCATAATGGATTTACATTAAACGACTGTGTGAGTTATGACAGGAAACATAATGAAGCAAATCATGAAAATAACCGTGATGGCGAGAGCTTCAATTACAGCTGGAACTGCGGATTTGAGGGCCGCACGAAAAAGAAAAAAGTTCTGGCTCTCAGGGAAAAGCAGATGAAAAATGCACTTATGATGCTTATGTTTTCAGCGGGAACACCACTTATTTTCGGTGGTGATGAATTCCTTAACAGTCAGCTTGGAAATAATAATCCATATTGCCTTGATAATGAAATTTCATGGGTAAACTGGAATGATAATGAAGTATCAAAAAGAATGACGGAATTTGTAAAGAAACTTATTTCATTCAGGAAAAAATATAATATCCTTCATATGAAAGACAAGCTGCTTGCCTCTGATTCACTTTCATGCGGTTACCCTGATATTTCTTATCATGGAAGCGGTGCATGGTATCAGGTTACAGAAAATTATAACAGGCATATTGGAATAATGTATTGTACAAAATATTCAGATTGTAAGACAAATGCAGGAAAAGATGATGAATTTGAGCTTATATATATTGCATACAACATGCATTGGGAAGCACATGAACTTGCACTTCCAAAAATTTCTGAATCATCATCATGGAATGTGAAAATATGTTCGGCGGATGATGAAAGTGTAAGCGTTACAGACAACAGAACACTTCATATCGCACCGAGGACATCGGCTGTATTAACAGCAACTATAAAAAATATTAAAAATATAAAAAGGGGTCATCGTGAATATAAATAATCCGGAAGAATTAAAAAAATATTTTGAGAAATTTAAAGAACTTGTAAAAAATGAAGAAGCAGATAAAGCAATGCATATGCTTGAAGAACTTCTTAAATCAATAGAAGAACAGGTGAAAGTAAGACGAGCTGGTTCTATAGATGCAAGAGGAAATATAAGCATCAGCGAACCACAGGATAATTGTGAACATATATATATGAGCCTTAATCATGTTATGGAATATTATATATATGCATTTTATTTCAAACCTGATTGCGATGTGGTACTAAGTGAACTTCCATATGGTGAATATTACAGGTCCTATGGCGATTTGTGTGTGAAAAGCGGGCGTTATAAAGCAGGTATTGAAGCATACAGCAACGCAATATGCTGGAATCCCGTAGATTTGGATGCAATTCTTGGACTTGCGGAATGTTACAAGTATCTTAATATGTTAAAAAGATATATGATAGCAACAAAAGAGGCGTACAGGCTTTGCTGCACAAGAGCAACAATGGCCAGATATTACAGAAATATGGGATTTTATTATCTTTCTGCATACAAGCCGGAAGTGGCAAGAGCCTGTTATATATATAGCAATATTTATTACAAAACAGATAATGCAGATGCAGAACTTTCTTATATTGAGCAGGCTTTAAATCAGGAGACACCTAAGCTTTCTGTTAAAGAAATGCAGAAAATGTTTGATGATGAAGGAATTGAGCCGGGACCATCATCAGATACTATAGGTGTAATATACCGTGTCGGACAGATAATGATGGAAAGTCAGGATTATCGACTTGCAAAAGATTGTTTTTCGATAGTTTATGACATAACACAGGAAGAACAGCTTGAAAAGCTTTTGGAGGAACTTGAAAATGTTTGATTCGATAATATTTGACCTTGACGGAACACTGTGGGATTCAACAGTGCCAATCTGCGAGTCATGGAATGTTGTATTAAAAAGACATGCTGAGATAAAAAGACCACCAGTTACAATAAATGAACTTGGTGAATGTATGGGACTTCCAATGTATGATATTGCAGCTAAACTTTTTCCGTTGGAATCAAAAGAAGTACAGACTGCGATTATGGATGAATTGTGTGCGTATGAAAATGAATATCTTTCAGAACATGGTGCGAGGCTTTTTGACGGACTTGAAAATGTATTATCATTATTATCAAAAAAATACAGGCTGTTTATAGTGAGCAATTGTCAGGACGGCTATATCGAAGCTTTTTTAAAGGCTCACAGGCTTGCAAAGTATTTTGATGATACTGAGTGCTGGGGAAGAACCAGAACATGCAAGGGCGAGAGTAATAAGATTCTTATAAAAAGAAATAATCTTTGTAACCCTGTGTATGCCGGAGATACATCAGGTGATGCTGAATCGGCGGATTATGCGGGAATTCCGTTTATTTATGCAGCTTATGGTTTTGGAAATGTAAGCAGTGATAAATATATTGCGAAAATAGATGATATAAAAAATCTTCCAGAACTCATGGAAGAATTGTAAAAAAACATTGACATCAAAATTTTTTGGTGTTACAATCAGTCCAAGTTAAATAAATAGAAAAAGTCGTTGAACAAAATAGTACATTTAGCACGTACATCACAGAGAGTCAGGGCAGGTGTGAACTGATATGGAAGGCTTTATGGAATGGGTTTGGGAGATGCGTAGGTGAATTTATAAGTAGCTTACGACGTGACCTCACGTTACAGGGGAAAGATATTATATACCGGCAGGTATTAAGTATCGGAATGAGACAAGATTTGTTTTTGTAAACGGTGGCATATCCAGTTTGGATATGTCTTTTTTTTATACAGACATCAGAACGGATGCCAATGTATAGAATACACTTTGAATCTTGTGAATAAGGGTGGCACCGCGTTGATTCGTCCCTGACAGCTTTTATGGCTGTCAGGGATTTTTTATATGCAAAGGAGTTAGATTATGAAAAAAGTTTTAAGAGCATACAAAAAGACAGTCAGTATAGTAAATGAAACTGCTATCTGGATGTATGAAAATCTCGGAAGTGACAGAGTTGGTTTTCTTATGGAAAGTAATGAAAAAGAAAGTGGAAAATATACATTTATGGGTGTTGATCCGCAGGCACTTGTTCAGTCACAAAAAGATGGTCTTGTGATAACTGAAAACAATGGAAATGTAACAAAATTAAAAGGAAATCCACTTGTTTTATTAAAAGAATATTTCAGCTCTTTTGAAGTACATTCAGATGAAACACAGGATGAATTTAATGGTGGACTGGTTGGAAGTTTAGGATATGATTTTATAAGATATACAGAAAACCTTCCGGATGATAATGAAGATGAGATTGGAATCGAGACAATCCAGCTTATGCTTGCTCTTAAATTCATTGCCATAGACCATATGGCAGAGACAGTTACGGCGGTTGTTCTTGACGAAGATAACGAAGAGGGAAAGAAAAGAGCACTTGCTGAGGCAGAAAAGCTTATTGATGAAGCGAGAACTCCTGGAAATGAAAATAAAAAGAGCTGTGAAATAAAAAATCATCACGATGGAGTGATAATAAAAAAGTCGGATACGCTTGAACAGTATTCTGAAAAAGTAAATAAAATAAAAGAATATATTAAGGAAGGTCATATTTTCCAGACAGTATTGTCACAAAGATGGACAATACAGACTAAACAGACAGGATTTGATTTGTATAAACAATTAAGAGTTCTTAATCCGTCACCGTATCTTTATTATTATAATTTCGGAAAATTTGAGATAATCGGAAGTTCACCGGAAATGATTGTAAAACAGACAGGTAACAATGTTTATACATGTCCTATTGCAGGAACGAGAAAAAGAGGAAAAACTAAAGAAGAGGATGAAGCATTGGAGCGAGAACTTCTTTCTGATGAAAAGGAAAAGGCAGAACATGTAATGCTTGTTGACCTTGCAAGAAACGATTGCGGAAGGGTATCGCAGATTGGCAGTGTCAAAGTTACAGAATTTATGAGAGTCCAGAGGTATTCACATGTAATGCATATTGTTTCACTTGTTGAGGGAAAAAAACACGGTTCATGTCATCCGCTTGATATGGTTTCCTCATTTTTACCGGCAGGAACATTAAGCGGTGCACCGAAAATCCGTGCAATGGAAATTATAGATGAATTAGAGACAGTAAGAAGAGGTCTTTATGGCGGTGCAACAGGATATCTTGCATTTGACGGAAATATGAATTTCTGTATAACAATCAGAACAATGATTAAAAAAGGCGATAAGGTATATCTTCAGGCAGGAGCCGGAATAGTTGCCGATTCGGTACCGGAAAACGAATATCAGGAATGCTGCAACAAAGTAATGGCACTTGCAAAAACGCTTGTTGAGGAGGAAAATTTATGATTTTGCTGATTGATAACTATGATTCATTTACATACAATCTTTATCAGTATATAGGTACATTTAATGATGATATAAAAGTTGTAAGGAATGATAAAATTACAATAGAAGAAATTGAAAAAATGAATCCGGAAAGAATCGTCATCTCTCCAGGACCTAAGAGCCCAAAAGAAGCCGGAATATGCCTTGATGTAATAAAAAAATTCGCACCGGCGATTCCGATTCTTGGCATATGTCTCGGACATCAGTGTATAGGTGAGGCGTTTGGAGCAACAATCGACCATGCAAAAAAGATATTTCACGGCAAGCAGTCGCTTGTCACACATACGGGAACAAGCGTGTTTACAGGAATTGATTCGCCTGTAAAGGTGGCAAGATATCATTCACTTGCAATAATACCTGAGACAGTTCCTGACTGCCTTTCGGTTATCGCAAAGACAGATGACGGTGAGATAATGGCTGTGAGACATAAAGAGTATAAAACAGTAGGTCTTCAGTTCCATCCTGAATCAATATATACAGAGCATGGCAAACGAATGATAGAAAACTTTGTAAATGACAGAATTTAAGCGGGAGGAAATGAAATGATTCTTGATGATATAGTAGCTGCAAAAAAGAAAAGACTTGTCCGGCATAAAGAAAATGTAAGTGAACAGGATATGAAAAATCTCGCATTAAATGAAAAACGCGTCCCGATAAGTTTTTATAATGCTTTAAAAAAGCAGGGGCTTTCAATTATAGGCGAATTTAAAAAGGCATCGCCAAGCCACGGAAAAATGAATAATAAAATTGAACTTACGGACAGAATAGACCAATATAATAATGCGGTTGATGCGATATCATGTCTCACTGAAGAAGATTATTTTCTCGGAAATACTGATTATCTTAAACAGATAAGAAAGATTACGAATCTTCCTATTATACGAAAAGATTTTATAATTGATGAATATCAGGTGTATGAGGCAAAAGTGATAGGGGCAGATGCAATACTTCTTATTGCTGCAATACTTGACGATGAAAAGTTCAAAGAATTATATGACCTGGCATACAGCCTTTCACTTGACGTTCTGTGTGAAGTTCATAACGAAGAGGAAATGCAAAGAATGATTAATCTCGGAGTTAAAATAATAGGAATTAACAACCGCAATCTAAAGACATTTGAAGTATCTTTGGATACAACAAAAAAACTCGCTTCATTAGCACCTGAAGGAACGGTTCTTGTATCCGAGAGCGGCGTTTTAGATGATGATGACATAAAAGTTTTGAAGGCAAGCGGTGCCGATGCACTTCTTATAGGAACAGCATTTATGGAAAACGAAAATCCAAAAGGACTCGCGTTGGAATGGAAGGCAATTTATGACGGGAATTAAAATATGCGGAATAAAATATGATGAGGATATTGGGATAATCAATGAATTAAAACCTGATTATGCCGGAATGGTGCTTTTCTTTGAAAAGAGCAAAAGAAATATTGCAATAGACAGGGCAGCAGAAATGATAAAAAAGCTTGATAAAAATATTCAAAAAACTGCTGTTGTTGTTTCACCCGACATAAATCAGATTAAAGCAATAACGGATGTGGGATTTGATTACATACAGATACACAAAGATATGCCTGATGATATTCTTGAAAAAATAACAATTCCGGTAATAAGGGCTGTCAATATGCCTGATGAAATTAACGGTGCAGAAACAGAAAGTAATTTTAATGATGAAATTGAAAAACTGATTAAAAATGACAAAATATATGGCATTCTTTTTGATGCCGGGGTGCCTGGAAGCGGAAAAACTTTCCGATGGCACCGCATAAATGGCATAAAAGAAAAAATAAAATACAGCGGAAAAAAATTTTTTCTTGCAGGCGGGCTTAATCCCGATAATGTAAAAGAGGCGGTATTACAGGTTAATCCTGATGTTGTCGATGTAAGTTCGGGTGTCGAAAAAGATACAGGTGCAGGAAAAGACAGAGAAAAAACAGAAAAATTCATAAAAAATATAAGGAAAGAGCAGGAGAAAAATTATGGATAAAAAAGATAACAGATATTATGGAGAATTTGGTGGACAGTATGTTTCTGAATCACTTATGAATACGCTTGATGAGCTTGAAAAAGCATTTGATGAGGCGATTAAGGACCCTGAATTTATTAAACAGTATAATTATTATCTCAAAGAGTATGTTGGAAGAGAAACACCTCTTTATTATGCAGAACGTCTCAGCGAAAAATATGGCCCGAAAATTTATTTGAAGAGAGAAGACTTAAATCATACGGGAGCTCATAAAATTAATAATGTAATAGGACAGATTCTTCTTGCAAAAAGAATGGGAAAAACAAAGGTTATAGCCGAGACAGGTGCAGGACAGCACGGCGTTGCGACAGCTACAGGTGCAGCACTTTTTAATATGGAATGTACAGTTTTTATGGGGGCTGAAGATATTGAGAGACAGAAGTTAAATGTATTCAGAATGGAAATGCTCGGTGCAAAAGTACAGCCTGTCACAAGTGGAAGTTCAACATTAAAGGATGCCACTAATGAGGCGATAAGAACATGGGCAGAAAGAGCAGAAGATACATTTTATATAATCGGTTCTGCCGTAGGTCCTCATCCATATCCTAAGATGGTAAAAGAATTCCAGCGTGTTATTTCAAAGGAAGCAAGAAAGCAGATTCTTGAAAAAGAAGGAAGACTTCCGGATGTTGTAATGGCATGTGTCGGCGGCGGTTCAAATTCTATCGGAATGTTTGCTGATTTTATAGATGATAAAGATGTGAAGCTTGTCGGAGTTGAGGCTGGCGGACTTGGAATTGAGACAGGAAAACATGCAAGTGCAATGGCACTTGGAGAAGTAGGAATTCTTCATGGAATGAAGACATATCTTTTACAGGATAAAGACGGTAATATTGAACTTGCACATTCAATTTCAGCAGGTCTTGATTATCCCGGTGTCGGACCGGAACATGCTTATCTTCGTGACAGCGGACGTGCACAGTATGTTTCTGTTACAGATGATGAGGCAATGCAGGCACTTCTTGAACTTTGTAAGCTTGAAGGAATAATTCCGGCTATTGAGAGTTCACATGCACTCGCGTATGCTATTAAAGCAGCAAAGACAATGGAAAAGGATAAAATAATTGTTGTATGCCTTTCAGGCCGCGGCGATAAAGATGTCAATACAGTACAAAGATACCTTAACGGAGAGGAGACAAACAAATAATGAACAGAATAGAATCAAGAATGAATTATTTAAAAGAAAATAATAAAAAGGCATTTATCACATATACGACAGCCGGATTTCCGGATATGAAAAAAACTAAAGAAATTATACTTGCACAGGAAGAAGCTGGAATTGATGTAATAGAGCTTGGAATTCCTTTTTCAGATCCTGTAGCTGACGGACCTGTAATTCAGGATGCTTCTGTAAAGGCAATTAATGCCGGTGCAAATCTTGAAAAAGTATTTGTTCTAATGAAAGAATTAAGAGATGAAAAATGTGAAGTTCCAATTCTTTTTATGATGTATTATAATACAGCATATCATTACGGACTTGATGCTTTTGTTAAGAAATGTGCCGAGTGCGGAGTTGACGGCCTTATCATTCCTGACCTGCCTTATGAGGAGCAGGATGAAATTCTTGCAATTATAGATAAAACTGAAAATGCACCTGTATTTATTGAGCTTGTTTCACCTGTTTCAAGAGGCAGAATTGCTAAAATTGTAAAACGCTCAAGAGGTTTTGTTTACTGCGTATCACAGATGGGTGTAACCGGTGGTGATGCACATGATTTTCATAAAAATCTTCATGATTATCTTGCAGAAGTTAAAAGACAGAGTGATGTTCCTGTAATGATGGGATTCGGAATAAAGACAGCAGCAGATGTAAAACCATTTGAAGATGTTATAGATGGTGCAATTGTCGGAAGCCGTTTCATTAAATTGCTTGAGGAGAGTAATTTCTCAACTGAAGCAGTAAAAGATTATATTAAAAAATTTAAGGAAGAGATGTAATAATGGTGACATTACTTGCTAAAAATGCTGTCCAGATAAAATGTGGTTTTGAAAATGCTATTATGACGGGAAATTATGAATGTGCATATGCACTGGGGGTGCTTTGTGCAATAAGCGGTCAGCAGCAGTATGAAAATTACGGAAATATAATAGAATTAAAGAAAAAAGTTTTCGACAATATGGGACAGTTTTCATCCGATGATAAAAAAATAAAAAGAATGGTTGAAATGCTTGAAGGCTATGAACCATCTGAACAAATGGACAATCAGATGGAAGAATTATACAGCTGCGGATTTAAAGACAAAAATGTATAAAAATTAACAAAAAAAATTATAGATGTTGACTTTAAAAGTTTAATAGAGTATATTTTGTTCATGTATTAAAAAAATATTAATTTAGAAAGTATAAGGTGAATGTTAATCTATGATAGCAATGGTAGAAGTGGCAGACATCAATAATGCTTATGGTAATCCGGTAGCAGAATTGGTACAGACTGCCTGCAGGTTTGACAGCCATATTACAGTTTCAAATAATGGCAAGTATATTAATGCTAAGAGTCTTATGGGTATGATGGCGTTTGGCTTAAAGAAGGGCATGCAGGTGGAAATTTCAGCTGACGGTGCAGATGAGACACAGGCAGTTGAAACTATAAAAAATTTTTTAGCATGTAAATAATGCTGGATGAGGAGGTAATCATAATGGGTAGAAAAGCATCTTACAGAAGGAATAATGTAAAGGAAGCAGTTAATGATGAGACTGCTGTGAAGAATGTTGAAACAGTAAAAGAAAAAGTTGAAGCTGTAAAAGATAAGGCGGAAGCTGTTGTTGAGGCTGTAAAAGAAAATGTAAAAGCTGAAGCAGTAAAGGCAGAAGCTGCTGTTACAGCAAAAGCAGAGACAGTAAAGTCTGCTGAAAAGAAAGAAACAGTAGAAGCAGAAGCTGAACAGCCAAAGCCAAGAAGAGGCAGACCTAAGAAATCAGAGACTACTGCAAAAGAGACAGCAGCAAAGGCAAAAACTCCGGTCAAGAAATCAGCTGGCAGATCTAAAAAGAGCACTGAAGCAAAGAAAGAATTTGTTATTCAGTTTGAGGGTAAATCAGTTAATCAGGCAGCAATTATTAAGCGTGTAGAAGCTGATTTAAAGGCACAGAACGTAATAGCAAAAGATATTAAGCTGTATGTTAAGCCTGAAGATAATAAATGCTATTATGTAGCTGATGAAAAAATAACAGGTGATGTTGAACTTTTTTAATAATTAAATAAATATTACATAAAAGGCGGGAGACGTATTGCTGTATATTTTATTTATATGCATCAGTCGTATATCCCGTTTTTTTATGCTTTTTAAATATGTTTTTTTAATATGTTAAAAATTTTCTTTTGAAAATTAATTAATAAAAGTGTATAATATATTACGAGGTATGAAATGCACGGGGATTGATTTGTTTACTTGTCAGAAACGGAGGAATAAAAATGTTTGAAGTAAATGATAAGGTTGTGTATGGAATAGTTGGTGTTTGTGAAGTTGAAGATATTGCAGCACCTCCTATAAAGGGAATTGAAGGAGATTATTATTTTTTACAGCCGGTATATGATGATAAAGGAATAATTTATTCTCCTGTAAATAGTACAAAAGTACAGATAAGAAGTATTATTTCAAAAAATGAATGTGAGAAAATTATTGAGAAGGCAAAAAACTGTGTGAAAGATGAATTACTTAATGAGAAACTTTCTCCGGCAAAGTACGATGAAATTGTAAAATCACAGGATATAGAGCAGCTTATGCATCTTGTAAGACATTTATATAATATTAAAAATGAGCGTGCAAAAGATTTAAGAAAAATGAAATCGGCAGACAGCAGGACTTTATCGCTTGCAAGAAAATTATTATATGGAGAGATTGCGGCAGCATCAGGAAAGGAACTGACAGAAGTTACACATGAGATGGACGCATATTTAGGCATATAGAATTAATGAATATTATTTTTTTATATTACATATATTTGCAATAAGATATTCTTGTGGTGAGCATATGTTTTCCAGTTTTGAATTTGCAAAAAAAAGAATTATTGTCAGAATGATTATATTATTTTTTTTAATTATGGCTATTGGTGCATTTATTATTATTGGATTTTTAACGAAAACGGATAATGTCAATGAATTAAAAAAAACGGATGCTTCAGGCGGCAATGATTATATGTATGACAGAATAGTTGCTATTACATTTGATGACGGACCGTGCAGCAGGACAACAAACAGACTGTTAGATGGGCTTAAAGAGAGAAATGTAAAAGCAACTTTTTTTCTTGTGGGCGAGAATGCAGAATCAAATGAGAAAGTTGTAAAGAGGATGTATGAGGAAGGGCATCTGATTGGAAATCATACATACTCGCATATAAAACTCGATGAATGTAATATTTCAAGTGCAGTTGGTGAAATAAATAAAACAAATGAAATTATAAAAAGTATAACAGGTGAAGATGTGAAATATATTAGACCGCCATATGGTGCATATAGTGACAAACTTCTTTCACATGTTAATATGACTCCTGTGTTGTGGAGTATAGACCCTGATGACTGGGCAACGACAGATACTGCATATGTTGTAAAAAATGTTGTGTATAAAGTTAAAAATGGTGATATTATTCTTTTACACGATATATATGATTCATCTGTGGAGGCGGCACTTGAAATAATAGACCGGTTATCATCGAAAGGATTCGTATTTGTGACAGTTGACCAGCTTATGCTGGATTAATAGTGTAACTTTTTTTGAAAAATGGTTGCTTTTTTTATTTGGTTAGATTATTATTAACTTAATAATGAAAAAATAAATGCAGTGAAAAAGAGGAGTAAGTCATTACTGCCAGAAGAGAGAGCTGTCCACAGGCTGGAAGGCAGCTTTGGAAATGTGTGGCTGAATGTAGCTTTGGAGCAGTATAGCTGAACTTAGAGTAAGCTATAACGGAGTTATTCACGTTAAAGAATATTAATAAGGATTGTACGATTTCCGCTTGATAATCAAAGCGGATTACGGCAATTGAACAAAGGTGGTACCGCGATTATTCGCCCTTTGCAAGGCATAAGCCCTGCAAAGGGCTTTTTTGTGCATATGTCGCAATAATATTTATGCGGACAATGAGAAAAAGGAGAATTTTATGAGCAAGGAATTAGAAAAGAATTATAATCCGTCTGAGATTGAGGACAGATTATATCAGAAGTGGCTTGATAAGAAATATTTTCATGCAGAAGTAGACAGAAGCAAGAAACCATTTACTATCGTTATGCCACCACCAAATATTACAGGTAAACTTCATATGGGACATGCACTTGATAACACAATGCAGGATATTCTTATCAGATTTAAGAGAATGCAGGGCTATGAAGCACTCTGGGTGCCCGGAACTGACCACGCAAGCATTTCAACAGAGGTAAAAGTTACAAATGCACTCAAAGAAGAAGGCATTGATAAGCATGAACTCGGAAGAGAAGGTTTCTTAAAGAGAACATGGGAATGGAAGAAAGAGTATGGCGGAACAATTACAAGCCAGCTTAGAAAAATTGGTTCTTCATGTGACTGGGACAGAGAGAGATTTACAATGGACGAGGGCTGTTCAAAGGCTGTCCAGACTGTATTTATCAATCTTTATAATAAGGGACTTATCTACAAAGGTTCAAGAATTGTAAACTGGTGTCCTGTATGTAATACATCTATTTCTGATGCGGAAGTTGAACATGAGGAGCAGGCTGGACATTTCTGGCATATTAATTATCCGGTTGTCGGCGAGGAGGGAAGATTTGTTGAAATTGCAACAACAAGACCTGAGACACTTCTTGGTGACTCTGCACTTGCTGTAAATCCTAAGGATGACAGATATAAGGATTTAATTGGAAAACAGGTACAGTTACCTCTCACAGACAGAACTATTCCTGTTATTGCAGATGAATATGTTGATATGGAATTTGGTACAGGCGTTGTTAAGATTACTCCTGCACACGACCCTAACGATTTTGAAGTGGGAAAGAGACATAATCTTCCTGAAATTAATATTTTAAATGATGATGCTACAATTAATAATCTCGGTGGAAAATATGCCGGAATGGACAGATACGAAGCAAGAAAGGCTATGGTCGCAGATCTTGATGCACTTGGACTTCTTGTAAAAGTAGAAGACCACGTTCACAATGTTGGTACACATGACAGATGTAAGACAACAGTTGAACCTATGATTAAACAGCAGTGGTTTGTAAAGATGGATGAACTTATCAAACCGGCAGTTGAAGGTGTAAAAAATGGCGATATTGAGCTTATGCCGGCATCTATGGATAAGACATATTTTAACTGGACAGACAATATCCGCGACTGGTGTATTTCAAGACAGTTATGGTGGGGACACAGAATTCCTGCATATTATTGTAAGGACTGCGGTGAGATGACAGTATCAGCTGAGAAAGTATGTACATGTCCTAAGTGTGGAAGCACTAATGTTGAACAGGATCCCGATACACTTGATACATGGTTTTCATCAGCACTCTGGCCATTCTCAACACTCGGCTGGCCTGAAAAGACAGAAGAACTTGATTATTTCTATCCTACAGATGTACTTGTAACAGGTTATGATATTATTTTCTTCTGGGTAATCAGAATGATTTTCTCAGGATATGAGCATATGGGCAAGAAGCCTTTCGGCAAAGTATTATTCCATGGTCTTGTAAGAGATTCACAGGGACGCAAGATGAGTAAGTCATTAGGCAATGGTATTGATCCACTTGAAGTTATCGAAAAGTATGGTGCAGATGCGTTAAGATATACGCTTATAACAGGTAATGCACCGGGTAACGATATGCGTTTTTATTGGGAAAGAGTTGAGGCAAGCCGTAACTTTGCCAATAAAGTATGGAATGCTTCTAGATTCATTATGATGAATGACCCTGATAATAAGATTAAGACAACAGATGAACAGCCGGATAATCTTACTGCAGCCGATAAGTGGATTTTATCAAAGATGAATCATCTTATTGCAGAAGTTACTGAAAATATGGAAAAATATGAGCTTGGTATTGCTGTTGCAAAACTTAACGATTTCATATGGGAAGAATTCTGCGACTGGTATATTGAGATGGTTAAGCCTCGTCTTTACAATGATGAAGATACAACAAAAAATGCAGCAATATGGACATTAAAGACTGTACTTATTGATGCTTTAAAGCTTCTTCATCCTTATATGCCATTCATTACAGAAGAGATTTTCTGCAATATCCAGGATGATGAGGAATCAATCATGATTTCAAGCTGGCCTGTATATGATGAAAAGTTCAATTTCCCTGATGAGGAAGTTGCAATACAGACAATAAAGGAAGCGGTAAGAAATATCCGTAATGTTCGTGCACAGATGAATGTTGCACCTAGCAGAAAAGCTAAGGTTTATGTTGTGTCAGAAGATGCTTTAATAAGAGATATATTTGAAAACGGCAGCGTGTTCTTTGCAACACTTGCATATGCAAGTGAAGTTGCAGTACAGAGCGATAAATCAGGTATACCTGATGATGCTGTGTCAGCAGTAATTCCGGGAGCTGTTCTTTATATTCCGTTTGCAGAACTTGTTGATATTGACAAAGAAATCGAGCGTTTAAAGAAAGAAGAAGGCAGATTAAACGGAGAAATCAAGCGTTGCGAAGGTATGCTTGGCAATGAAAAGTTTATATCAAAAGCACCACAGGCAAAGATTGATGAAGAAAAGGCAAAGCTTGAGAAGTATCAGCAGATGCTTGCACAGGTAAGAGAACGTTTACAGGCACTTACAAAGTAATATATGTAAAACGGCAATTTCACAAAGTTTGTCTTGCACATGATAATGTGCGGAAATGGAGGTTATTATGTCAGATATGCGAAGGATGCATTCAATACCTAATGGTCGTTATTCAATGGAGATGAGAAGCGGAAAGCTTCTCGATGTTGATGAAGGATTTACACAGCTTCTCGGTTATACTGATGAAGATATAAAAAATGGACTTATATTCAAACAGCTTATGCCTGATGTAGAATATAATGAAATAATTGCAGATTTGCGTGCCAAGTTTATAGAGAGCCGTTTTGCATGTTATCAGCATGAAATGGTGACAAAAGACGGAAAGGTTCTTGAGGTTGTTTCTTTTGTAAATATTCAGAATAAACTTTTGGAAGGACATCGTGTATTAGAGGTCGGAATGGCTGATATTACAGGATATACAAAGCCTGTTAAATAGGTTTTTGAGGGACAATAATGGAAATACAGTATTCAGAAAAAGCAAAGTTTTTCAAGCCAAATATTTTTAATATTTTAAATGAGCGTAAAGCAAAGATAGCACAGAAGGGAGTTAAGGTGTACGATTTATTTGTCGGGACACCTGACTTTCCACCGGCAGAGCATGTTATGAAAGTAGTGCAGGAAGCTGCTTTGGATCCTGAAAATTATAAGTATTCGCTTACTGATACACAGGAGTTAAAAGATGCAGTTAAAAACTGGTATGACCGTCGTTATGACGTCACTCTTAATGATGATGAGATTATGTCAATAAACGGTTCGCAGGAAGGATTTGCACATGTTGCTATGACAGTATGTAATCCGGGGGATCTCGTTTTAGTACCTAATCCGGGATATCCGATTTTTGAGGTCGGACCGTATCTTAACGATGCTTCAATTGATTATTACGAGCTTGATCCGGATAATCATTATATGCCTATGCTTGATAAAATAAGCGAGGAAAAGGCACAGCGTGCAAAGATGATTGTCGTGTCATATCCGCTTAATCCTACATGTACATGTGCTGATAAAGCGTTTTATGAAAAACTTGTAGCATTTGCAAAAAAATATAATATTCTTGTTGTGCATGATAATGCATATTCCGAGATTGAATATGATGGAAGAAGAGGATTTTCATTCCTTTCAATTCCGGGAGCAAAAGATGTGGGAATTGAATTTAATTCACTTTCAAAGACATACAATCTTACAGGATTAAGAATTTCTTTTGCATTGGGAAATGCAGATGTTATAAAACATTTTAAGACAATACGTTCACAGTTTGATTATGGTACAAGTTATATAGTACAGAAAGCTGCAGTGGCTGCATTAAACGGTCCACAGGATGGAGTTGTCAAGCAGCAGGCACAGTATCAGTCAAGAAGAGATGCACTCTGTGACGGACTTAATGCAATTGGCTGGAAAGTTCCATATTCAGAAGGAACAATGTTTGTGTGGGCTCCGGTTCCAAAGCAGTTTAAGAATTCTGATGAATTCTGTATACAGATGCTTGAAAATACAGGTGTTGTATGTACACCGGGAAGTGCATTCGGAAGTCTGGGCGAGAATCATGTAAGATTTGCACTTGTTCTCAATGAAAATCTTATAAAAGAAGCAGTTGAAAAGATAAAAGAATGGTTTGAAAAAGAAAATATTGAATTATAAGTAAGAAATATTCGGAAAAACAATAATCAGCATTGACTTGACTGCATTACAGTGTTATAGTAATGCAGTCAGCTGATAAAACAATTGAATAGAAGAGTGAGTTTTATACTCCAACCTTCAGGGCAAAGTGAGACAGTAATGTCAATTCTTGACCGGCGGTGATGTATCTGTATGCAGCATGATAATAAGTCCGCGAGCCAAAAAGGCCGATTAAGTGAGAATCTTAAACCGACAGTATAGTCTGGATGAAAGAAGAAGGAGCGTTTAAAAATGACTAATTTATCAAAATTATTTGATTCGTTACAGAAAAACATCGTATTTGTACTAGTGTCGCTTGTACTTATGGCAGTAGTATATTTTATAGCTTTTGGATTTGAAAAGCTAATCGAAAAGAAGAACAATATTAAGTTCTCATCAGAAAAAACCAGAGTAAACAAGATGGTTATCATGGCAATGCTTGCCGCAATTTCAGTTATTTTAATGTATTTTGAATTTCCATTGACTTTTATAGCACCATCATTTTATGAGATTGACCTTAGTGAAGTGCCAGTTCTTATTGGTTCATTTTTATTAGGACCATGTGCGGGAGTTGTTATTGAAGCGGTAAAAGTCATTCTGAAAATATGTATAAAAGGAACTACAACGGCATTTGTCGGTGATTTTGCTAATTTTATTCTGGGATGTTTTTTTGCAGTTCCTGCTTCAGTTGTATATCATTTTCACAGAACAAAGAAAAGAGCGGTATTGGGACTTGTTGCTGGAAGCCTTACACTTATAGTTTCAGGCGTATTTTTGAATGCATTTTATCTGCTTCCAAAATATTCAGAACTTTATGGAATGCCGATAGAGGCATTTATTGCAATGGGTAATAAAATAAATGCAAATATTAATAATGTATTTACATTTGTTGTTCTTGCCGTTGCACCATTTAATTTTGTAAAAGCACTGATATCAAGTGTCATTACTTTTGTTTTGTATAAGTATCTGAGCAGACATTTAAAAGTTTCAGCATGATATGATTAAAAATAGAAATAAAGTCCATACTAAAAATAGTTCGTAAAAAGGAGGACTTTATGAAAAAATGTAAAATAATTATCATGGCAGTTCTTGCAGTTTTTGCAGTGGCGGCACTTGCGGGATGCGGCAATGCTGATAATGAGGAAACAGGGAGTAATCCTGATTCGGATAATGGAGTTGTTGAGCAGATAGTTACAGATGCAGCAACAGGAGCGAAAGAAGTTATAACGGATGCGGCAACAGGAGCGAAAGAAATAATTACTGATGCTGCAAAAGGAATAGAAGATGGTTTTACTGACGCTGTAAATGGTTCAGAGGAGCCGGTTACAGACGATTATGAAGGAATGAACCATGAGCGTTGAAAATCAATAATTATATGCTTGTTTTATGGCAGTATATCTATGCTTTATTGCAGATATGCTGCCATTTATGTATGGTGAACATTTGTTGAAAATTAATAAAAAATGTTGCTTAAATTCTTGGAAAATTGTATAATAAAACACATGATTTTATGATGCGTGATAAGTTACGCGGAAATGGGGAGAAGTTGAAAGATGGATTTGTAAGAGTCGCTGCCTTGACACCCAAAATCAAAGTGGCAGACTGTGATTATAATACCGAACGTATAATTGAACTTATAAAAGAAGCATCGCAAAAAAAGGCTTCACTTGTCGTGTTCCCTGAGATGTGTATAACAGGATATACATGTGGAGATTTATTTTTGCAGGAGACACTTCTTGAGAGTGCAAAGAGAAGTCTCATAAAAATATGTAATGAATCTTTAAAATATAAGAATATGCTTATATTTGCCGGACTTCCATTTGAATATAATTCAAAGCTTTATAATGTTGCTGCAGCAATAAATAATGGCAGGATTCTTGGACTTGTACCGAAAAAATATCTTCCGAATTATGGTGAATTTTATGAGAGACGACAGTTTACTCCGGGATTTGACAAGTGTGTAAATGTTGAAATAAACGGAATGTATACGTTATTTGGCACCAATATTCTGTTCAGATGTGCTGGAATGGATGAATTTGTTGTCGGGGCAGAAATCTGTGAGGATTTATGGACACCTGACCCACCAAGCACGAAGCTGGCACTTCATGGTGCTACTGTGCTGGTAAACTGTTCTGCAAGCAATGAGACAATCGGAAAAAGACAGTACAGGACAGAACTTGTCAAAAACCAGTCTGCAAGGCTTGTCTCATGTTATGTATATTCAAGTGCAGGAGATGGAGAGTCAACACAGGATATAGTATTCGGCGGACATGATATTATATGTGAAAATGGTACAATACTCGGGATGTCAGAACTTTTTTCCGGACAGCAGATATATGCAGATATTGATTTAAAAAAGATAAAAGCTGAAAGACGGAGAATGACAACATTTGTTCCGGCTGATGATATGTCAGAATGGAATGAGGTCGTATTTGGAGCTTATACAGCCAGTCAGATAAAGCTTGAAAGACATTTTGATAAGACACCATTTGTTCCTAAGAATAAAAAGGAACGTAATGAAAGATGTGAAGAGATATTAAATATTCAGACATTTGGTCTTAAAAAGAGACTTGAACATACTAAATGTAAGAGTGCAGTAGTCGGCATATCAGGCGGACTTGATTCAACGCTCGCACTTATAGTTACTGTAAGGGCGTTTGACGCATGTGGAATTGACAGAAGCAATATAACATGTGTTACTATGCCGTGTTTTGGCACAACTGACAGAACTTACAATAATGCGGTAAGCCTTACAAAAAAGCTTGGTGCAACGCTTAGGGAAATTTCTATAGAAAAGGCTGTGCGGCAGCATTTTGCTGATATTGGACATGATGAGAGTGTCCATGATGTCACATATGAAAACGGACAGGCAAGAGAACGTACACAGATTCTAATGGATATCGCAAACCAGACAAACGGTATGGTTATAGGTACTGGTGATATGTCAGAGCTTGCCCTTGGCTGGGCGACGTACAATGGAGACCATATGTCAATGTATGGAGTCAATGCGTCAGTTCCAAAGACGCTTGTAAGACATCTGGTACGTTATTATGCAGATATCTGTGATGACAGTGAGCTAAAGGGTATTTTCCTTGATGTCCTTGATACTCCTGTGAGTCCTGAACTTCTGCCGCCTCAGGAAGATGGAACAATAGCACAGAAAACGGAGGATTTGGTTGGACCATATGAATTGCATGATTTTTTTATGTATCATATATTGAGGTTCGGTGTTAATCCTAAGAAGCTTTTCAGAATTGCCAGATGTGCATTTAAAGGTGAATTTGAAGATAAGGAAATATATAAGTGGCTTCGCACATTTGTATGGAGATTTTTTGCACAGCAGTTTAAGCGTTCATGTCTTCCTGACGGACCTAAAGTCGGAAGCGTTGCAGTTTCGCCAAGAGGCGATTTAAGAATGCCGAGTGATGCAAGTTCAGCCGTATGGATGAAAGAATTAGATGAAATAAAAGAGGAAAATGGATTTTAGGAGGATTAGTAATGGCTAAGGTTAAAGGAAACAAGGCAGTACTTAATAATACAGAGGAAAAGATTGTTACAAAGTATGATAAAAAGGTTCAGAAAAAACAGGAGCAGGAGAGAAGAGATGCAAAAGCTAAAAAGATAACATCGATTGCTGCAACTGTAATTCTTGTAATTATTGTCGCTGTGGCAGGAACAGCAGCATGGATGAATTATGATAAGATACATAATGAATATATTGATGTTGACGGCGATAAGATAAGTAAGATTGAATTTGATTTCTATTATTCAATGACAAAGCAGAATATTCTTAATCAGGAATTATTCAGCGGAATGACTTATGGAAGTTATTTTGCATCATATATGGGATATGATACATCAAAGAGTGATTCGTCACAGACTTACGGTGGCAACTCTGATTATACATGGTATGACTATTTTGCTAATGCAGCACTCTCAACAATAAAAGAAGATAAAGCACTTTTAAAGGATGCTGACAAGAATGGATTTACATATAATGCAGATGATGACTATAATAATTTTATTGACAATCTCAAGTCATCTGCAGATTCAGCAGGTTCATCCGTAAAAGATTATTACAAGACTGTATTTGGCGAAAATGCAACAGAAAAGAATATAAAAGGTTATTTGTGCAGTTACCTTAAAGCAGCGTCATATCAGGGAGAAATTCAGACTAAGTTAAAACCTGATGATGCAGAGATTGCTTCTTATTATGAGGAACACAAAGATGATTATGATACTGTAAATTACAGAATATTTGATATAAAAGCAGAGACAGAAAATGATGATAATTCACTTGCTGATGCAAAAGCAAAGGCTGATGAGATGGCAGCAAAAGCTACCGATGAATCATTGTTTGCAGACCTTTGTATAGAATATGCAGGTGATAATGCGGATACATATAAGAGTGATTCTAATGCTTCATTAAAGACACTTGTTAAAAAATCTTCAGTTGACGGTGATGAGGCTGACTGGCTGTTTGACAGCACAAGAAAGACAGGGGATGTAACTGTTGTGTCTGACTCATCTGCAAGTAAATGCAGTGTTGTAATGTTTGTTTCAAGAAGCTACGATTCATCAAATGATTCAACAATTTCAAATGCTATTATAACAGAAAAGTATAATGAACTTATTGCTTCATATGCGGATAATATGAGCGTTAAGAATATTAAGAACAGAATAAAAATGTATGAAGACTAGATTTGATTTTGGCAGATTTAGATGTGCCATATTTGATTTGGATGGCACTCTTTTGAATTCCACGGACGTGTGGGCGAAGGTTGATATTGATTTTCTTGGTAAAAGAAATATTGAAGTGCCTGAAGATTTTATAAGAAAAATAAAAACACATAATTTTGCAACAGGTTCAAAATATGTAATTGAAAGATTTAATCTTGACGAGAAACCGGAAGATATTGCAAAAGAGTGGTTTGATATGGCTGTACAGGCATATGCTGATGATATAGATTTAAAACCGGGAGCAGCTGATTTTCTTGAGAATCTCAGACAAAAGGGATATAAAATATGTATAGCAACAGCGTCTGACAGGGAATTGTATGAGGCATGCCTAAAAAGAAATAAGATATTTGATTATTTTGATAATTTTACGCAGAGCGATGAGGTTGAAAGAGGAAAAGGATTTCCTGATGTATATGAACTTGCCGCAAAAAAATGCGGATTTGGGGCGGATGAATGTGTTGTTTTTGAGGATGTATATGAAGCTGTATGCGGAGCAGTAAATGGGGATTTTTATACGGTTGCTGTAAAGGATGATGCATCGAATGGCGACATTGAAAAGATAAAAGAAAAATGTAATCTGTTTATAAATGATTATTATGATTTACTTTAAGATTAGGTAAAATTTATGCAGGACAGATTCATTGAAAGGGAAAGAATATGAATAAGAAATATATTTTATTTGATCTGGACGGAACACTTACCGATACAGCTGAAGGGATTACGAAATCTGTCCAATATGCATTGGAAGCACAGGGGATTAAAGAGGAAAATCTTGATAACCTTACGTGTTATATAGGACCGCCGCTTGATGAAAGTTTTCAGAAGTTTCATGGCATGACAAAAGAACAGGCCTGGGAAGCAGTGGAAAAATACAGGGAGAGATATAAAGATACCGGTATATATGAAACCAGTGTGATAGACGGAATGATTTTTGTCCTTGAGACACTCAAAGCAGCGGGAAAGACGCTTGCACTTGCAACATGTAAGCCTGAACCGTTTGCATTAAAAATACTTGAACATTTTAATCTTTCAAAGTATTTTACGGTAGCCTGCGGAAGTAATCTTGATGGGACAAGAAAATACAAAAATGAAATTATTGAAGAGGTTTTTGCAAGACTTAACAGACTTGAAGGAAATGGGGAACTCACAGAGGCTGTTCTTGATGAAATGAAAGCTGATTCTATAATGGTAGGCGACAGAAAAGATGATATATATGGAGCACATAATGCGGATATAGAGGCAGTCGGAGTAAGATTCGGATATGCGGCAGACGGTGAGCTTGAGGAAGCCGGTGCAGATTATATCGTAAATACAGTGTTTGAACTTACAGCACTGCTTCTTATGGATGATGATTCGGTATTGTGTGATTAAGATATATATAATGTATTAGAAAAGAGGTAGAAGAGAATGGTAGCACAGATTTTGGCGGTGACTATCTTCGTTGCAATGTTTGTTCTCATTGTAATTGATAAGATAGAGCGTCAGTACATAACACTAGGATGCGGGGTTATTACACTTGTAGTTGTATTTGGCTTATGTATGCACAGTGTTACAGCAATCATGGATACTCTTAATATTCACAGCATTTTTACCGGAACATTCTGGTATACAGGCGGTGCGGCAGAAGAGTCATCAAGTGGTATTAACTGGGCGACAATTATATTTGTTGCCGGAATGATGGTAATGGTAGAAGGAATGGCAAGAGTCGGCTTTTTCAGATGGCTCTGCATGAGAATTGCCAAACTTGTACATTACAAGACAATGGCGATTTTTATGACATTTATGATTATGTCAGCTGTATTATCAATGTTTATCGACAGCATTACTGTTATTTTGTTCCTTGCAGCAGTTACAGTCGAGTTGTCACAGCTTTTAAAATTTAATCCTGTGCCGATGATTCTGTCGGAGATTTTTTGTGCAAATCTTGGCGGTTCGGCAACAATGTGCGGAGACCCGCCTAATATCATAATTGGAACATCACTTGGATATTCATTTGCTGATTTTATAACAAATACAGGTCTTATTGCACTTGTGGCACTCGTTGCCGTGCTTGTATATTTTTATTTTGTGTTTCATTCAGAGCTTTCGGCTTCTAACGGAGAAAATGTTGATATTTCTTCACTTCCGGACCCGAAAGAGGCAATTAAGGATAAAAAAGGATTTGCAATAAGCTGTATTATATTTGCAACAGCAGTAGTTCTGCTTATAACACATGCCATGACAGGTCTTACGGTTGCATTTATCGGACTTTTTATTGCTCTTGTTACAATTATTACAGCACCTAAACATATACATGAGATAATAAGCAAAGTTGATTATAAGACATTATTGTTTTTTATTGGTTTGTTTGTAGTTGTAGGAGGACTTGAGCAGACAGGAATTCTTGAGATAGCTGCTAATTTCATTGGAAAGATAAGTGGTGGAAATGCAATGCTTATGGTGGCAATAATTATATGGCTTTCAGCATTTGCAAGTGCATTTGTCGATAACATTCCTTTTGCAGCAACTATGATTCCTATTATAAAAGCACTTGCCGCAACAGAAGGCGTGAGCCTTTCTACACTGGCATGGGCATTATCAATGGGAACTGATATAGGTGGAAGTGCAACACCGATTGGTGCTTCTGCTAACGTAGTAGGTACATCTGTAGCTGCCAAAGCAGGACATCCTATTGGCTGGGGTATGTATTGCAAGAAAGTAGTTCCGGCTACAATTCTTGTGCTTGTTATTTCCACAGTTGGTATATTTGTAAGATATTTTTAAAGGAGGAGCAGGTGTATGGGAAAACAGCTGATTATAGCGGTAAGCCGTGAATTTGGAAGCGGCGGACATGAGATTGCGGATATTCTTGCAAAAAAATTTAATATTCCGATTTATGACAACAATCTTTTAACTGAAATTGCAAACAGTAAAAATCTTGATGTTGATACTTTGGAAAAATATGATGAAAAGCCAAAGAATATATTCCTTTCAAGAAGTGTAAGGGGCTACAGTAATTCACTTTCGGAAGTGCTTGCACAGATGCAGTTTGATTATATAAGAGAACTTGCAAACAAAGGTGAGTCTTTTGTAATTGTCGGCAGATGTGCGGAGACAGTGTTAAAAAATCATCCGGCACTTGTCTCTATATTTGTACTGGCTGACAAAGAGAGCAAGATTACAAGAGTTTCAAAGCATAATGATATTTCAAGGTCAGAAGCTGAATCACTTATAAATATGCAGAATAAGAAAAGAAAGACTTATCATAACAGATATTGCGAAGATAAGTGGGGCGATTCAAGAAATTATGATGTCTGCGTAAACAGTGCAAAGCTCGGAATAGAGCGTACAGCAGATGTTCTTGAAGAATATATAAAAGAATTTGCACAATAAATAGTTATTTAAATATTTATTACACATCTGTCATGTGAAAAATGGCAGATGTGTTTTTTTATGCCCTTGTTTTGACAGTTAAATACGCAGAATGTCAATTTGAAAAAATAAGAGTTCAATATTTGACAGATGTGTTGTATATTAATAATGCAAAAGAAATAATTAATATCATGAAACGGAGAAAGTAAGTGGAGAAACAGTTTATAGCTGTTATTATTATATTTATACTAATTGCTGTTACAGTTGTGATTTTCCTTGTAAAAGCTCTTCTTAAAAATATGGAAAAGTACAGGGCAGCGTTAGAGACAGTTAATAATCTAGAGCAGCTTAATGCACGCATGAGAAGCCAGAGACATGATTACATAAATCAGATGCAGGTTATATATGGACTTCTCGAACTTGAAGAGTATGATGAGGCACTCGATTATCTGAAACCGATTTTTACGGATATGATGAAAGTCGGTAAGGCATTAAAGACAAAGATTCCTGCTGTCAATGCACTTCTTATGGCAAAGATGCAGACGGCTGAAAAACAGAACATTGACATGTATGTTGAAGTTAAGTCCAACCTTGAAAATATAGGAGTTGAGGGCTGGGAATTGTGCAAAGTGATGTCTAACATAATTGATAATTCTATAGCTGCTTCGTTGCAGAGTGAGTATGAAAGCCGAAAGGTATATATAGAAATCAGTGAGTCAATTGATTCGTATATTATAAGAATAGGAAATAATGGTCCGGTTCTTACAGCTGATGATAAGAAAATTATATTTAAGTCAGGATATTCAACAAAGAAAGAACCGGGACACGGTGAGGGGCTTGCAATTGTAATGAATATATTAAAAAAATACAATGCAAAAATAAAAGTCGACTCATCAGATAAAGAAACATTTTTTGAAATAGAATTTGTTAAAAAAGGAGATGGATTATTATGAACACAATGGAAGTTATTGGAATTATATTAATTATTGCCGGAATTATTCTTGCATCTGTCGAGATGTATATTCCGGGATTCGGAGTACCGGGAATATCAGCTGCAATATGTCTGGTGTCAGGTGTGCTTCTCACAGCAAAGAATGTTATGCAGGGAATTATAATTGTTATCGGAATTTTATGTATTCTTCTTGTTATATTTGTGATTATGTATTTTCTTATATTCAAGGCAAAAGTAAAATCGCCGATAGTTCTTGATAATGCGATAGACAGTAATGCAGGATATCTGGGGGAAGATGACCTCAGATACCTTCTTGGAAAAGAAGGCGTGGCAGTTACAGATTTAAGACCTGCCGGAAAAGGTAATTTCGAGGGTGTCGAATTTGATGTTAATTCTTCAGGACAGTTTATCCAGAATGGTGCTAAAATAGTTATTTTTAGTATAAAAGATTCAAGACTTACTGTGAAAGAAGTGTAAGAGAGGCGGGAAAACTTTTATGAAAGTTATGATAGTTGAAGATGAAGAGGGCATAAGAAAACTTCTTGTAAAGATTGTTTCAAAAAATGAATCATTTCAGGTTGTTGCAGAATGTGCAGGTTTTCATGATGCTATAAAGATGTATTCTGAATGTCAGCCGGACATTATATTTATGGATATTGAGATAAAAGAAAATGAAGCAGATGAAAATGCAAGCGACAGGGTAAATGGTGTTGAGTGTGCAAGAATTCTAAGCAATATTAATCCTGATTTAAAAATTATATTTGTGACGGCACACAGTGAATATATGTCAAATGCTTTTGATATATATGCTTATGATTATATAGTAAAACCTTTTGATATACAGCGTGTTGAACGTACATTAAGAAGGATTGCCGCTTCTGGGGAAAATGTAACCAGTAGTGACAACACCGGTAAGGTAAAATTTTCGCCAGGCAGAAAAATGATGATACGTGGCAGGGAGAGTACGAATTTTATAGATATAGATGAGATTGTAATGGTTGAAAGACAGGGCAAATCTACAATAATACATACAATCCGGGATGAATATAATACGTCAATGGGGCTTGGCGATATTGAGGAAAAGCTGACTGACAGTAAGTTTATAAGAAGTCATAAATCTTTTATAATTAATATGGATTATGTGAGCAGAATAGAACCATATGGACGCTGGACATACATTGTCAAGTTTAACGGAAAAGATTATGACGCACTTATTACATCGTCAAAGTATGACGAGATAAAGAAAATCTATGGGTAAGAAAGTATAGTGCAATGTACATTACGAAAAAATTAAACGGACAGGAGGAATTTTATGAATAATGTTTTTTGGCGTGACAGGATGGAAAGAAATAATTCCGATTTTGAGGGAAGCGGAATCGGAGAAGGCAGATTCGATGAATATGAGGAAGAAAAGGCAAAATTTTCTGATGCAATACTTCCATTTATAATTCTTACATTTATGATTATCGGACTTGCAGGAATTATTTATCTTCATATTACGGAAATTAGAAAAATATCCGGTGCGACGGCAGTTGAGATTGAATATGACGGAAAACAGCAGTTTGTTACATGGAAAGCACCGGATGGAAGAACATATTCTTACAATGCTTCGTATGCACCTGATAAAAGCAATTCGGTGACGCTTTATTATAAAGGAACTGACTATAGAAATGGAATTATAAAAACCGACGTTGCGTCGTGGATAAAGTTCTATGCAGCTTTTACGGTTATCATCGGCGGTTTGATTTTTTGGATTTATAAGATTTTTCATAAGAAAAAACATGTTATATCATAATAATGCTGTGCCAATATAATAATATCTGTTGGTTAAAGGCTCTGAGACATCACATTTGTGTGTTTCGGAGTCTTTTTTGTTACGGCGGTGTAAGGTTACGCTGTTGCAACGATAGGAAGATGTCAGCGATGACACGGCAATAATTCCGCTGGGGTGCACTAATCGCAGTTTTATAAAAAATTTTGAATTTAAGTATTGAATTTGGCAAAGAATCATAATATAATGTTTCAAGAATTCCTAGTAAGCCAATCGGAATTCTGAAAATAACAAGATTGTGAAAGGATGAAAAATGATGAGCAATAATTTGTTGGAAGTAAAAGACTTGTCAGTAAATGTTGAAGAACAGCAGATTCTTCGTGGTATAAATTTGAATATTGGTAAAGGGGAGACTCATGTGCTTATGGGACCTAACGGTGCAGGTAAATCTACACTCGGATACACTATAATGGGTAATCCTAAGTACAGCGTTACAGGCGGAGAGATTATATTTAACGGAAAGAATATAGTTGATGAAGAGGTTAATGTAAGAGCAAAAGACGGAATATTCTTATCATTCCAGAATCCTATCGAAATACCGGGAATTTCACTCAGCAATTTTATAAGAAGTGCATTGGAGCAGAGAAATGGTAAGAGAATCCGTCTCTGGGAATTCAAGAAAGAATTAAAAAAGGCAATGGAAGTTCTTGATATGGATGAGTCATATGCGGAAAGAGACCTTAATGTGGGATTTTCAGGTGGTGAGAAAAAGAAGGCAGAGATTTTACAGCTTCTTATGTTAAAGCCGTCTCTTGCTATTCTTGACGAGACAGATTCTGGCCTTGATGTAGATGCGGTGCGTACAGTATCTAAGGGTGTCTGTGAATATCAGAAGGACAAGGAGGGTTCTCTTCTTATTATCACACATAATACTAAGATTCTTGAATCACTCCACGTTGATTACACACATGTTCTTGTAGATGGTAAGATTGTTACAACAGGCGGAGCAGAGCTTGTAGAAGAGATTAACAATAACGGATTTGACAGATTTGTGAAGGGAGAGTAATTACCCATGAGAGAAAAGACGAACGTCAATGATGTAGACAGAAGTATGTATGACTTCCGAAATGAAGAAAAAGATGTATACAGAGTAAAAGAAGGACTTACACCAGCGATTGTAGAAAAGATTTCATCTGAGAAACATGACCCTGTGTGGATGCAGAATTTCAGACTTGAGTCACTTCAGATTTACAATGAGATGAAAGTTCCTGACTGGGGTCCGTCAATTGAGGGACTCAATATGGACGATATTGTAACTTATGTCCGTCCAAATACTAAAATGAGTGCAAAGTGGTCTGATGTTCCGGAAGATATTAAGGATACATTTGAAAAACTTGGTATTCCTCAGGCAGAAAGAAAATCACTTGCCGGGGTTGGTGCACAGTATGACTCAGAACTTGTATACCACAATGTCCGTGAAGAAGTTGCAGCACAGGGAGTTGTATACACAGATATGGAAAGTGCATTGACAGGTGAGTATGCAGATATGGTTAAAAAGCATTTTATGAAGCTTGTAACACCTAGAGACCATAAATTTGCCGCACTTCACGGAGCTGTATGGTCAGGCGGTTCATTTGTATATGTACCACCCGGAGTTTCAGTTGAGATTCCGTTACAGTCGTATTTCAGACTTAATGCACCAGGTGCAGGACAGTTTGAACATACGCTTATTATTGTAGATGAGGGTGCATATCTTCACTTTATTGAAGGATGTTCAGCACCAAAATATAATGTTGCCAATCTTCATGCCGGTTGCGTTGAATTATTTGTTGGTAAGAATGCGAAACTCAGATATTCAACTATAGAGAACTGGTCAAAGAATATGTATAACCTTAATACAAAGCGTGCATTAGTAGAAGAAGGCGGTACTATTGAGTGGGTATCAGGTTCATTTGGCTCACATGTTTCATACCTTTATCCTATGAGTGTATTAAACGGAGAAGGTGCGAGAGCAGAATTTACAGGAATAACATTTGCTGGAAAAGGACAGAATCTTGATACAGGTACAAAAGTTGTCCACAATGCACCTAAGACGACATCATATGTCAATACAAAGTCAATTTCAAAAGATGGCGGCATAAGTACATTCAGAAGCTCTGTTGTTGTAAAACCACAGGCAAAGCAAAGCAAGTCTGCAGTATCATGCCAGTCACTTATGCTTGATGATATTTCCCGCTCAGATACAATTCCGGCAATGGATATAAGAACAAAGGATGCTGATGTCGGACATGAAGCAAGAATTGGAAGAATCAGCGATGAGGCTGTATTCTATCTTATGTCGAGAGGTATTTCCGAGGAAGATGCAAGAGCAATGATTGTAAGTGGTTTTGCCGATAATGTATCAAAAGAACTTCCTCTTGAATATGCAGTTGAAATGAATAATCTTATCCGCCTTGAAATGAAGGGCAGCATAGGTTAATGATGCAGAAATGGAGAGTAATATGGATATTAAGATAAATGAATTGTCAGCAAAAACATTTAACTGGCTGGGAATGAATGAAAGCGTTGTCAAAGATGTGCCGGAATTTGAGTGCGGAAGCATGGTTGTGACAACTCCTGACGAAGTTACATGTGAAAGAGAACTTGTGGACAGTATTGCACTTTCCGGCATTGACAAAGAAACAAGTGGCATGGGAAGAGATATTGATGAACTTATAAGTGATTCAGGCGTAAACAGCTTTGTTTTAAAGACAAAACCGGGAATTACATCGTCAAAACCGGCTATAGTAAAAGTGCCTGCTGATGCGGGAACAATTAACAAGCTTGTTATTGAGACGGATAAGGACAGCATAATAACTGTTGTGATGGATTATCTTTCAGACAGTCTGCATGATGAAGAAAAAAATAAAATGTTTGGTGTCCAGACAAGAATACAGGCTGGAAGCGGCTCAAAAGTTAATCTTGTCCAGCTGTTAAGACATTCTTCAGATTATTCATGCCTTAATGATATCGGGGCGGTTCTTGATGATAATGCACGACTTAACATAGTACAGGTTATACTTGATGGCGATAAAAATTATATGGGTTGCCGTGTTGTTCTTAAAGGAAAAGGAAGTTCATTAAAGACTGATATCGGTTATATGGTAAACAATGACGGCAGACTTGATATGAATTATGAAGCCGTTCATGAAGGAAAAGTTACAGAGAGTGAAATAAATGCAGCCGGTGTATTGAAAAACGGTGCATTTAAGCTGTTCAGAGGTACAATTGATTTTAAGAAAGGGGCAGCCGGTGCTGTAGGTAACGAAAAAGAGGATGTGCTCTTGCTTGATGATAATGTTGTAAACCAGACAATTCCTATTATTTTATGTGCTGAGGAAGATGTTGAAGGTAACCATGGTGCAACAATAGGTGAGCTTGATGAGCAGATAATGCTTTATATGCAGTCAAGAGGTCTCAGCCGTGAACAGGTATATGAAGAAATGTCAAAGGCAAGAATTAAGGCGGTATGTAATCTTATACCGGATGAGGATACTAAAAATATGATGAGTGATTACCTTGAAGGTGAACAGTTACTTGAAAATGGAGGCGAGCAGGAGAATGAATAAAGAGCAGTTCAGACAACAGGGGATTGAAATAAGAAAAGATTTTCCGCTTTTTAATTCTGCTGATGTTGTATATCTTGACAATGCTGCAACTTCACAAAAGCCTGAATGTGTAATACAGGCAGAGCGTGATTTCTATGAAAAGTCAAATGCAAATCCGCTTCGAGGTCTTTACGCACTTGCTGAGAAAGCAACAAAAGAGTATGAAGATGCAAGAAAGACAGTTGCAGATTTTATCGGTGCAGCAGATTCATCAGAAATCATATTTACAAGAAATGCAACTGAAGGACTTAATCTTGCCGCATACTGCCTTTCACAGATAATGTTAAAAGAAGACGATGAGATTGTTGTAAGCATCATGGAACATCACAGCAATCTTTTACCATGGCAGCAGGCCGCAAGAAGAACAGGTGCGGTTCTTAAATTTATTGAATGTTCAAAAGACGGCGTTATAACAGATGAAGCTTTTGAAAATGCTATAACAGATAAGACGAAAATAGTTGCAATGACACAGATTTCCAATGTACTTGGAAGTAAGAATGATATAAAGAAATATGCTTCATATTGCCATGACAGAGGAATTGTTTTTGTTGCTGATGGAGCACAGAGTGTTCCGCATATTCCTGTTAATGTCCAGGAACTTGGAGTGGACTTCCTTTCATTTTCGGGACATAAAATGTTTGCACCTATGGGAATTGGCGTATTATATGGAAGGAAATCACTTCTTGAGCAGATGCCACCATTTCTTTATGGTGGTGAAATGATTGAATCCGTTACAAGAGAAAGTGCGGTATATGCGGAGATTCCTCACAAGTTTGAAGCGGGAACAGTTAATGCGTCAGGTGCGGTTGCACTGGCAGAGGCGATAAGATATATCAACAAAACCGGATTTGATGTTATACAGGAAAGAGAAGATTATCTTACAAAGTATGCTTTTGAAAAAATGACAGCCGTAAATGGTGTGCATATTATAGGCTCGCCTGATGCATCATCACATCACGGAATATTATCATTTACACTTGACGGAGTACATCCGCATGATGTAGCATCTATACTTGATGCAGATAATATAGGAGTGCGTGCCGGACACCACTGTGCACAGCCGCTTCTTGCATATCTTGGTATTTCTTCATCTACAAGAGTGAGTCTTGCGTTTTACAATACATGTGAAGAAATAGATACATTTGTGGATAGTCTTTCACAGATAAGGAGACAGATGGGTTATGGAGAATAAGACATTCTATAATGAGGTACTGACAGACCACAATCTTCATCCTGGTCATAAGCATGCACTTGATGATGCCAATATGATTCTTGAGGGTGTTAATCCAAGCTGTGGTGATGACATTTTTCTCAATCTTAAATTTGAGGACGGAGTTATCAAAGATGGTTCATTTCAGGGTGACGGCTGTGCTATATCACAGGCTTCAGCTGATATGATGCTTGATCTGATTGTTGGAAAAACAAAAGAAGAAGCTTTACAGCTTGCTGATATTTTTTTGAGAATGATAAAGGGTGAAGCATCAGATGATGAAATTGACCAGCTTGAGGAAGCATCAGTATTAAAGGATATTTCGCATATGCCGGCAAGAGTAAAATGTGCTGTGCTTGGATGGCGTACATTAAATGAAATGTTTAAAGATGGTAAATAAGTACTATTGGTGAGCTTATATTTCCCTGTTACATTTACAGCTAATATATTTAGGTGTTATAATTATATGCAACAAAGATGTATTAGCTAATGATGTAATCAGGGGATTTTATTTTATGAAACAGAAGAAAAACGGTTTTTTTATTACAATTATGCTGCTTTTGATATCGTTGGCTTTTATTGTGACGGTATCAGTTGTATTTAATAATATAAAGACAAATCTTGAAAGCGAAATTATTTCGAGTCTCAGTGAGGAAGCTGAAGAGAATGCAGCTTTGATTAAAAAAGAGATTGATGCAAAATTTGGTGTATTGCAAAGTTTTGCAAATGAATTATCGTCAACAGGTGATGAGATTGCAGAGATTCGCGATATGCAGAGTTTCGTTGAAGTGTATAATTTTAGAAGAATGGGATTTGTTGACCTTAATGGTATTGCGAAGACGACAGATGGATTTGAAAAAGATTTGTCATTCAGGGAATTCTATCAGGTTGGTCTTAAAGGTGAATCATTTATTACAGAATCGCTTCAGGATACTGTAGGTGATTATACAGAAGATATGATAAATATTCTCAGCGTTCCTGTATATGATAATAAAGGTGAGATTAAGGGCGTGTTGTTTGCTACATATCTTACAGAAAAATTTCACGAAGTGATATTTTCAGATTCATTTCAGGGTGAAGGATATACATATATTGTTGCCGGCGATGGTGATGTAATATCATCATATGGTGACGGGATGCAGAAAGAATATGATAATATTTTCATATATACAGGTGATGCGGCACAATATGACGATGCCATACAGGAAAAAGTTGAAAATGATATGCGGGAGAAGCTTAGCAGGGTTGGTATAGGTGTTAATGAGGATAACGATAAGTATTTTTATTGCTATAAACCACTCGAGATTGAGTCTGCTGATATGAACTGGTATATTTTCTCTATTGAACCAAAGAGTGTTCTTGATGAAAGAATGCATCCTATAATGAGAGATATACAGTTTCTTACAGTTATCCTTATATGTATCCTTGTTATGGCTAATATTATATTCTTATATTACAATGTAAGAAGAAGACAGGAATTATTCAGGCTTGCATATAAAGATAGTATTACAGGTGGAGATAATTTCTCAAATTTCAAGGAAAAAGCAAAGAAGTATGAAAATACAGAAGGATATGTAATTGCACTTGATATAAGTGAGTTTAAGCTCGTCAATAATGTATGCGGCAACGCCCGTGGTGATGAAGTATTAAAGGCTATATGGGATGTCATAATGGCTAATTGCAATGATAATGAGCAGGCAGCCAGAGTTAATGCTGACAGGTTTGTAATATTTTGGATTGAAAGAAGCAAAAAGACAGTTACTTATCGTATCGAAAAGCTGATAAATGAGATTGAAGGCATATCAGAGCAGTTGAGCGTGCCTAGATTGTATCCTGTAATAGGAATACGTGCTGTAGAAAAGCTTGATGATGCAGATAAACGTTATGGTGAGGCATTGAGAGCTAAAGCACTTGTAAAGAACAGACGTGACCGTCATTATGCTTTTTATGATGAGATTGATTATGATACAATAGTTGAGAATAAAAAGCTGGAGAATGGTTTTGAGAAAGCACTTGCAGATAAGAAATTTGAAGTGTGGTATCAGCCTAAATTTAACTCACATACAGGTAAAATAGTTGGCTCAGAGGCACTTATCAGATGGCGTGCGGACGATGGTTCACTTATTTCACCCGGACGGTTTATTCCTTTGTTTGAAAAAAATGGTAATATAATAAGACTTGATGAATATGTATTCCGTGAAGTGTGCAGACAGCAGAAAGAATGGCAGGAAGAAGGGATTCAGATACTTCCTGTATCTGTAAACATTTCCAGATTCAGCCTCTACTATTCAAATGTTGTAGAAAAATATGAGAGGATAATTAACTATTATGATGTGGATCATAAGTATGTACAGATAGAGATTACAGAGAGTGCAATAATTGAAAATACTGTGATTGTTGAACTTATACAGAAATTCCATGATGCAGGTTTCGATATTCTTCTGGATGATTTTGGAAGTGGATATTCATCACTTGCATCTCTTAACCAGATGCCATTTGATACAATTAAGCTTGATAAAAGCCTTGTTGATTATGTTGGCAATGAAAATGGTGAGAAGCTTCTTAAATTTATTGTACAGCTTGTCCAGAGTCTTGGAATGAAGATAACAGCAGAAGGGGTAGAATATAAAGAACAGCTTGATTTTCTTGAAAATCTTAACTGTGATGACATACAGGGGTTCTACTTTTCAAAACCTCTTATGTTAGCAGATTTTTCAGCAAAACTGACGGAAAATAATTAATAAATAAAACTATTGAAATGCTAGGAAATAAAGTGATAAGCGGATGCCTGAAGCATCCGCTTATATTATGAAAGAGGATAGAATCTATGCTTACACAATTTTCAAGAACAGAGCTTCTGCTTGGTAAAGAAGCAATGGATAAACTTGCAGCTTCAAGAGTTGCGGTGTTCGGAGTCGGCGGAGTCGGCGGATATGTATGCGAGGCACTTGTGAGAAGTGGTGTCGGTGCATTTGACCTGATAGATGATGATAAGGTTTGTCTTACAAACCTTAATAGACAGATAATTGCAACAAGAAAAACAATCGGGCAGTATAAAACAGAAGTTATGCGTGACAGAATCCTTGAAATTAATCCTAAGGCGGATGTGAGAATTCACAAATGTTTTTTTCTGCCTGAAAATGCAGATGAATTTCCATTTGATGAGTATGACTATATAGTTGATGCAGTTGATACTGTTACAGCAAAAATTGAGCTTGTAATGAAAGCCAACGAGATGAATATTCCGATTATAAGCAGCATGGGAGCAGGAAATAAACTTGAACCAAGCATGTTTCAGGTGGCTGATATATATAAGACAAAGGTATGCCCTCTTGCAAAAGTTATGCGAAGAGAGTTAAAGAAACGTGGAATTAAGAAGCTGAAAGTTGTATATTCAGAAGAAAAGCCGGTAAGACCTCTTGAAGATATGGCGATAAGCTGTCGTACAAACTGCATATGTCCACCTGGTGCACAGCATAAATGCACGGAGAGAAGAGTTATTCCGGGCAGTACAGCATTTGTTCCGTCTGTTGTCGGACTTATAATAGCAGGTGAAGTTGTTAAAGATTTATGTGATTATAAAAGACGTGACGAATAAAGCAAGGAGAATTTATGGCAGATATTACAGAAAACCAGCAGATTAAATATGAAAAGCTGAAGCAGTATATTAAAGAATTAGGCTCTGTTGCAGTGGCATTTTCAAGTGGAGTTGATTCTACGTTTTTGTTAAAGGCAGCACATGATGTGCTCGGTGATAACGCCATAGCTGTCACAGCACGTTCATGTTCATTTCCTAAAAGAGAACTCAATGAGGCAGTGGATTTCTGCAAAAAAGAGGGAATAAGACATTTTATATGTGATTCTGAAGAATTAAAAATAGAAGGATTTGCCCAGAATCCGAAAAACAGATGTTATCTTTGTAAACATGAACTTTTTGAAGAAATCAAAAAAATTGCTGATGAAAATGGAATTGCATGTATTGCAGAAGGCTCCAATATGGACGATAATGGGGATTACAGGCCAGGACTTAAAGCAGTTGCCGAGCTTGGCATAAAGAGCCCATTAAGAGAGAGCAAAATGACAAAGGACGATATAAGAGCATTGTCAAAAATGCTGGGACTTCCTACATGGAACAAACAGTCATTTGCCTGTCTTTCTTCAAGATTTGTATATGGAGAGACTATTAATGAAGAGAAACTGGGAATGGTAGACAAAGCAGAGCAGCTTCTTCTTGATATGGGATTTCATCAGGTAAGAGTAAGAATTCATGGTATGATGGCAAGAATTGAAATTGAACCGGCTGAATTTGATAAACTTATGAAAGAAGAAAACAGATTTAAAATTGTGCAGGAATTTAAAAAGTATGGGTTTACATATGTTACACTGGACCTTTTGGGATACAGATGTGGAAGTATGAATGAGACACTTAAAGACGAGGAGAAAAGATAAGTGAAAATTAGCAGTATTGTGGGAAAAGACAAATTGACACTGTCATTTGAAGTATTTCCGCCTAAGACGGATTCAGATTTTGAAAAAGTTAAAGAAGCTGCTTTTGGAGTGGCAGCAATAAAGCCGGCATATATAAGTGTTACATATGGTGCCGGTGGAAGTACAAGCATAAATACGCTTGCAATAGCAAAAGGAATTCAGGAAAAATATGGTGTTGCAACAATTGCACATCTTACATGCGTTGGAGCATCAAAAGATTCAATTATAAAATCACTTTCTGATATGAGAGATGCAGGAATAGAAAATGTACTTGCACTTCGTGGTGATAAGCCTAAGTGGTTTGATGGAGAACCTTTTAAAGAATACAAATATGCATCTGAACTTGTATCAACAATAAAAGAGTTTGGTGGTTTTTCTGTAGGTGGTGCATGTTATCCTGAAGTACACCCTGATTCAGCAAACAGACAGGAAGATATAATTAATCTTAAAAAGAAGGTTGATGCCGGATGTGAATTTCTTACAACACAGATGTTTTTTGATAACAGCGTTTATTATGATTTTGTTGAAAATGTGCGTAAAGCAGGAATTGATGTGCCGGTAATTCCGGGAATAATGCCTATTACAAGAGAATCACAGATTGAAAATGTAATAAAACTTTCAGGCTGTAAGATGCCACAGCAGTTTATTAAAATTGTAGACAGATTTAAAGAAGACAAAGCATCAATGAAGCAGGCAGGAATTATATATGCGACACAACAGATACTTGATTTATATGCAAACGGAGTGAAAAACGTCCATGTATATTCAATGAATGATTCATCTGTTGCAGGTGCAATTTACAATAATCTGTCTGATATTTTATCAATGTAAATAACGGAGTGCAGAGTATGAGTATATCAGTAAAAAGAATGAAAAAACTTTTAAAAGATGATTATCAGATTATAGATATAAGAAGTGCTGCTGAGATTGCACACGGCGAAATTCCGGGAGCAGTAATCGTGGCATCTGAAAATGTACTTGATAATAAAAATATAGATTATTCTAAAAAACTCATTATATGTTGTGCAAGAGGCGAGAAAAGCGAGGAGACAGCCAGGCTTTTACAGTCGGAAGGTTACGATGCACAAAGTCTTGAAGGTGGATTTGGGGCATGGCTTCTTGATAAAATGAGCATGACTGATGAAAATGAGAAGGCTTTTGAAGTAGAAAAGAGTCTCCGTAAAAAATTCAGAAAAGAAATATGGTCAAAGTTCACAAAGGCAGTTAATACATATGAGCTTGTGAAACCGGGTGATAAAATAGCGGTTTGTATTTCAGGCGGAAAAGATTCAATGCTTATGGCAAAATGTTTTCAGGAATTAAAGCTTCATGACAAGTTTGATTTCGATGTGAAATTCCTTGTTATGGATCCGGGCTACAGTCCGAGAAACAGGCAGGTAATAGAGGAAAATGCAAGGATTCTTAATATACCGATTACCGTATTTGAATCTGATATTTTTGAGTCTGTATACAATATTGAAAAATCACCTTGTTATCTGTGTGCGAGAATGAGAAGAGGACATCTTTATGCGTATGCTAAAGAACTCGGATGTAATAAGATTGCACTTGGACATCATTATGATGATGTTATAGAGACGATACTTATGGGAATGCTTTACGGTGCACAGGTACAGACAATGATGCCTAAACTTCACAGCACGAATTTTGAGGGAATGGAGCTTATCCGCCCACTCTATCTTGTGAGAGAAGATGATATAAAAGCATGGCGTGATTATAATGGACTTAATTTTATCCAGTGTGCCTGCAAATTTACGGATACATGTACAACATGTAATAATGAAGAAAACCAGTCAAAGCGGGTTGAAATCAAGGAACTGATAAAAACATTGAAGCAGGTTAATCCTCATGTTGAGAGTAATATTTTCAGAAGCGTTGAAAATGTTAATATTGACACAGTTATTGCTTATAAGCAGAACGGTGTAAAGCATAATTTCCTTGATGAGTATGATAATAAATGAAATTTTCAGATATAAGTTTTGGGTCTTTTGGGAGTGAATGAGAATGATTTATCTTGATAATGCCGCAACAACAAAAGTAAACAAAAAAGTTTTAGAGTCAATGATGCCGTATTTTTCGGAAATTTACTGCAATCCTTCGGCTGCATACAGCATTGCAACGAAGGGCAGGATTGCGATTGAAGAAGCGAGAAATCATGCGGCAAAGCTGATAGGTGCTTCTGATATGGAAATATATTTCACAAGCGGTGGAAGTGAATCTGATAATTGGGCGATTAAGGCTGTAGCAGAATCATTTTCTGATAAAGGGAAACATATTATTACAACAAAAATTGAGCATCATGCAGTGCTTCATACATGTGAATATCTTGAAAGACATGGATTTGATATAACATATCTGAATGTTGATTCAGATGGCAAAGTAAGATTGGATGAACTTAAAAAATCGATAAGAGAAGATACAATTCTTATTTCAGTAATGACAGCAAATAACGAAATAGGAACAATACAGTCGGTTGCAGAAATCGGTAAAATAGCACATGAAAAAGGAATACTTTTCCATACAGATGCAGTTCAGGCATATGGACATATACCAATTAATGTTGACGAGATGAATATTGATTTGCTGTCTGCAAGCGGACACAAGTTTAATGGTCCTAAGGGTGTCGGGATAATGTATATAAGAAAAGGAGTGAAAATTCGTTCATTCATACATGGCGGTTCGCAGGAGCGTGGCAGACGTGCCGGAACTTATAATGTACCGGGAATTGCAGGGCTTGGAACAGCGGCAAAGCTTGCAATGGAAAATATGGCAAAACGTGCTGAAAAAGAAAAAGAATTAAGAGATTATTTTATTGACAGAATATCTGCGGAAATTCCATATACTGTATTAAACGGACACAGAGAAGACAGGCTTCCTAACAATATTAATTTCTGTTTTCGATTTGTTGAGGGTGAGTCAGTACTTATAATGCTTGACCAGGCAGGAATCTGTGCATCGAGCGGTTCAGCGTGTACATCCGGTGCAATAGACCCGTCGCATGTTCTTCGTGCAATAGGTTTAAGCGATGAGATGGCACATGAATCACTCCGCCTCACTTTGTCATATGAGAATACAAAGGAAGAGATAGATACAGTAGTTGGGGAACTGAAGCGGATAGTTGAAAGACTTCGTGGAATGTCTCCGGCTTATAAGGCATTTTTAGGTGGGGAAAAAGAGTGAGTTTTGTAATTTGTAATATAATTGGTTAATAATTTTAAAATTGCTGTCGATATATTAAACACAAGGATGGTACTTTATTTCAACGGATTGATGTGAAATGGAGTGCTATCCTTTTTTATTTATTTACTGTTCGGACCTATTTGGAGAACAGGGTGGCTGTGAATGACGGAGCGGCCACGGAAAGGAGTTATATGGAGGTCAGCACAAGATATGCAAACGGTTTTTTGAATGAATATGGACAGGATTTGCATAAGGAAGAGAAAACGGAGTATGATTTTGCTTCGGAACTAAAAAACAAAATGCAGGAACATTCAGAATCAAAAAAAGAAACGGTTGATTCGAGAGAACTGTATTACAGGCAGGTATCGTATGCATCAGCGGATATTAAAAAGGCTGAAGATGAGCCGGCACAGGATGTTAAGATGAAAAATCTCGGAGTGGGATTTTTATTCGTTGGAGGTGTCGGACTTGGAATGTCAGCAGGGCAGATAATAAGTGACGATTCGGAAGATGTAATAGTAAGGGTTAAAATTGCCGTGGGAGAGGGCAAATGTGAAACTGTCGATGTCAATCTTTCGGAAGTCGATGTAAGAAATGCGTCAGCAGTTGAAATGTTTGCATTTTGTCAATATGCCGACAGTAACGGCACAGGTATCGATAACAAATGGGGAAGCTGGCATGCCTTAAAACAGGTATTATCGGCAAGTGGAAATGATTTACAGTATGCGACGCTAAACGATGCGGTTAATGAAAAACGTGATTGGGCAGCAGCATTGGCATCTTCAGGCAGTGTTCTTAAAAAAGAAGCAACGGGTGAATCAATAAGTGCGGCTGATATTTTGCGTATGCTTGAAGAAAATATCAGTAAGAATGCAAATGTTAAAGAATGTGTGTCTGTAAGCGAAGATGAAGATAAAAAACAAAGATACACAATTACGGCATTTGGTCCTGACGGCATAATAAGCAAGGAATATTGCGACGGTGTAGAGATCGGCTCATGGAGAATCAAGTACAAAAATGCAGGTGACTACGACAAAGTTATGGGGTTTTTGAATCGCTTTGACAATGACATAAATTTAGCATTTGCAGGCTCGCTGAAATTCTGGGAGAATTTTCTTAACGGTGATGTAAAAGAAGAAAAGTTACGGGTAACACATGAGGCATTTTTTAAGAATTTCGGACCAAATGCACCACAGAGAGTAAAAGATGCGTGGATAAAGGCGGCACAAAAGGTCGGTGTAAACAATCCCGGACAAAAAGAAAACGGTATGATGACTCATATTACGCAGTTGGATATACAAAGATTCATGCAGTGGAATAAAGGAATTTATGATACGGATGTGCTCGGCTCGACTGAGGAATCTGCAAGAAGTGCGGTTGAAAGTGCACTGTATGCTCTTGAAAATCCATTGTCTTTATCAGCAGATATTTCAGATGAAGCACGTGCGGCAAAGCAAAAAGAACGCGAATTTTATGAGGAATTTTTAAAACTGTTATAAATCACATGATGTTAAAAGCCACGTGGCTGGCACAAAACGGGCAAACGAAGATATGATGTTATAAAAACAGACATTTTATCACCATTTGCCTGTTTTTTTATGCTTTTATTTTTGTTAAAATAAAGACAAATAAAAGAAAGGCGGCGGTAGTTATGAAGATATTAAAGAAAATTAAAATTGATATGTGGATTAATGCTATTATGACTTTGATAATCGGAATTTTATTTATAGCAAGACCACAGGGAGCAATGGAAGTCACAGCGATTGTTGCTGGTGCTGTTATTTTTGCAAACGGACTTATAGACCTTATATATTATATGAACATATGGAGTGAATTGTATGTAAGAGGTGTGTTGTTTGAAGGAATATTAAAGTGTATATTGGGAATTTTTATTATTACACATTCAGGAATAACATCAATTCTGTTTTCGTATATATTCAGTATTTATATTATAATAAGTGGAATCATATGTCTGGAGACGGCAGTTTATATGCAGAAGGCATTTGGATTTAATGCGGGAATTTATGTAGTATTATCGTGTGTAGTTGTCATTGCAGGTATAATTATGATGTTTTTTTCACCGGATACTGTAAAATCAGCTGCTCTCATGGCTGGGGTGATTTTTGTTATAAGTGGTGTTATTGATAGTATAATGTTATATCGCATACATAAGATAAGCAAAAATGTTGTTGGTGAAATTAAAGATATCGTTGATGAGATAGATGATATAAGATGAAAAATTTAAGAAAAATAATTCCTGTTATTGCAATTTGTATAATAGGAATAATGCTTACGGTTATTGTTAAAAAATCCGGGCATCCGTTGACGGTAGATACAATTCTTGAATACACGCCGGATAATACACTGCTTGCAATAGTTGTTATGCTTACATTTTTTGCGTTAAAAAGTCTTACGGTGGTTCTGCCGCTTTCTGTACTATATCTTACATGTGGCATGATGTTTTCGCCATTTAGTGCATTGTTAGTAAGTACGGCAGGACTTGCTGTTACTATAACAATACCATATCTGATTGGTAAATATGCAGGTAAGCAGACAGTTAAAAGTATTTGTGAAAAGTATCCAAAAGCGGCACAGGTTGCGGTATATCAGCAGAAAAATAATTTTTTCGCATGTTTTATAACAAGGATAGTAGGTTTTCTTCCGGGAGATATTGTAAGCCTTTATTTCGGGGCATGTGACGCACCATATGCGGAGTATCTTGCGGCGGGCATAGCGGGTTCAATGCTCAGCATTGTGACAACGACTTTATTGGGTGAAAAAATAAATAATCCGTTTTCAGTTGAATTTTTGATTATTCTGCTTTGCAGAATAGCGGTGTCTGTTGGGGCGATTGTGGTTAATTATGTTATGAATCACAGAAAATAATTTGAATTAACAACAAAAGAAGATCGAATGAGAACATGTTATATGCAGGCTTGTCTGGCATATGTTAATTTTGAAGGAATTTCTAATTCGGATGTTCGCAAAATATTTGGATTGGGAGAGAAAGAGAAAGCAAAGGCTTCAAGACTTCTTAACAGTGCTGTTGAAAGTGGATATATTAAAGTGATGAATCCCGACACTGCACCAAGATATAAAAAATATATCCCATATTGGGCGTGATTTAAGTTTCACTTTTATAAATTTATACAATAAACCAGATAAATAATATGTGATAAAGTGCCATAAAAATGCTTGTTTTGGGCGTTTGCATTTAACTGAATATGAAAATGTAATGATTTTTAAGTTTCGCTAAGTTTCACTTTAAATAAAAAAATTTCAAAAAATTAGCACTCACCTCTTGACATTGCTAATAAAAAGGTATATAACATAGTCAAGAACAAAGGAAGAGAACAAAAAGAGATTAGGTAATGATTGAAAGAATCTATGAGTTTTCTATCCGGTTCCGAAAAAACTTGGTGTAATACATTGGGAAACCAATGCAGGCATAGCTGCTAGTGTTAAACAGATATGTAGGTTTGATATTAAAAAGGAGAGATGACTTATGTTAATGCCTAGTATTTTTGGAGAAAACTTATTTAACGATGATTGGATGAATTTTTCATTTCCTGAAGTTGACAAAGAACTTTATGGTAAACATGCAGGCAATGTTATGAAGACTGATGTAAGAGAAACAGATTCTGGCTATGAAGTAGATATTGATTTACCTGGATTTAAGAAAGATGAAATCAATGCACAGCTTGATAATGGTTATCTTACAATAAGTGCTTCTAAGGGTCTTGATAAGGAAGAGAAGAATAAAGAAGGCAAGTATATCCGTAAGGAACGTTATGCCGGTGCTATGAGCAGAAGCTTCTATGTTGGTGATGAAGTAACTCAGGCTGATATTAAGGCCAGATATGAAGATGGTATTTTAAGACTTTCAGTTCCTAAGAAAGAAAAGAAAGCTGTTGAAAATAACAAGTATATTGCTATTGAAGGGTAATAGCTGAAGTTTTTTAATAAAAATTTATCAATTATATTAAATAAAATGGAAAGGAAGCGATTGTTATGGATAAGAATCCAAAACATCCATTAAAGAAAAAGAAAGTTCATCAGAAGGTAAATGCAACAGCTGACCACAATATTGAGGAACAGGCAGTTACAGGAAAACATAAAAAACATATTTATGATTAATCTGAACTATAATATTCCAATTTGATAGAATTGAAAACTGAATAAAATATTAAAGCCGTCAGGGTTCGTTGATGTACGAATTCCGACGGCTTTTTTAATTAGATAACATTAAATAAAAAATTATGTTATAATTTAGACAAATTATTAATGTATTAAGAGTACAGTGCTTCGGCAGGAATCAATACAGACCGGTTGAATTTACAATTGGAAAGCTGAATAAAGCTTTATAATTATGGGAGAAATATATGATAAAAATTGATTTGATTACAGGATTTTTAGGAGCAGGCAAAACAACATTTATAAAAAAATATGCATCATATTTTATAAAACAGGGACAGACAGTTGGAATTCTTGAAAATGATTATGGTGCAATTAATGTTGATATGATGCTTTTGCAGGATTTGATGAGCGACAATTGTGAATTGGAGATGATTTCTGGCGGATGTGATGAAGAAACCCACAGGAGGCGTTTTAAGACAAAGCTGATTTCAATGGGAATGTGCGGCTATGACCGTGTTATAGTAGAACCATCAGGAGTATATGATATAGATGAATTTTTTGATGTTATACATGATGAGCCGCTTGATAAATGGTATGAGCCGGGAAATATCATTGCGATTGCCGATGCGTCAGCAGCAGATAATTTATCAGAAAAATCGTCCTATGTTCTGGCATCTGAGATTTCATGTGTCGGAAAAATCATACTTAGCCATTCAGATGAAGCGGACGAACAAAAAATAAAAGACACAATTGATTATATTAATTTATCATTAAAGGACATTGGCTGCAAAAGACAGATAGGAATGAGTGATATAAAAAAAGGAATTCTTAATCTGACTGATGAAGATTTAAAAGAAATTGCAGAATGTGGATACAGACTTAATTCGTACCAGAAGCAGGATATTAATATGCAGGACGGAAAATTTGCTTCACTTTATTTTATGAATACAGGGTTGGGAAGTGAAGATGTAAAAAAGGCAACGGAAAATATATTTGCTGATAAAAAATGTGGAAATATAATCCGCATAAAAGGATTTTTTAAAGAAAATGACAAATGGTATGAAGTCAATGCGATAAAGAAAAAAACCAATATTAATGAAATACAGGAAGGACAGGATGTTATAATTGTTATAGGTGAAAATCTCAATGCTGACATTGTTGGAAATTATATAGGAAAACATGATTAATCTGAAAATATATTCATATTTATGTAAGATTTCATATGTAATTGCAAGAGTATATCAGAATTGAGCCTTTTAAAAATTCCATGCAAAAGCATAATATTTACACAAAAACGAGATGTTTTTTTCACAGGCGGTGCCTATTATAATCTTAGAAAAAAGATTAGGAGGTGCCGCTTGTGTTATTTAATCGGGAAAAAACGGGAAAAGGCCATTTGGCGTGGGGGGATTTTCTATGGCATAGCATTAACGGGATTTACAGTGTATACATTGCTGATGTTACAGTGAGTGATGTGTCATTTCTGCGGGCGGAGCTTGCAAATGGTGTTTTTTGAAGAAATATAAAAGAGACAACATCAGATATTGCAAAAGAAAATAATGCGATTTTTGCGATTAACGGTGATTTTTATGGCAGGAAAAATATATCTTAAAACAAATGCAAAGCATAATTCACAAAAATATAAAAAAATATTATGCAATTTTGTGAATTGTGCTTAAAAATGTAATGTGATACAATCAAGGAAACTAGAACTGTGAAAATAGTTTCCTTGATTTTTTGTTATGGTAACGATAGCAACGGAGGTGATGATGTACGGAAAATACAAAAGAAAGAATTTTACAGGCGGCAATTACCGCTTTTAATGAAAAAGGACTGAAGTTTACTATGGACGACCTTGCAGCGATTCTTGGTATGAGCAAGAAAACGATTTATAATGTGTTTTCTGATAAGAATTCGCTGTTTCTTGATATGGTTGATTACCTTTTTGACACGATAAAGGAAAGCGAACAAAAAATAGTGAAGGATACATCGCTTTCTACGATTGAGAAAATAAGGCATATTCTCGGTGTTATGCCGGAAAGCTATAAAGAAATCGATTTTGAGCAGCTTTATCTTTTAAAAGATAAATATCCGGACATATACAGGAAAGTTGAAAAAAGGCTTGAAAGTGGCTGGGAGACTACACTTGGACTTCTTGAACAGGGGATGAATGAGGGTGTGATAAGACATGTTAATCTTACAGTGTTTAAGATGATGATGGAGGCTTCGCTTGAGCAGTTTTTCCAAAGAGATATACTTGTGCGTGCGGATATGACATATGCACAGGGACTTAATGAAGTTGTAAGTATATTGCTTAATGGCATAGAGGAGGCGGATTATGGAAGATAAGTCAAAGAAAATTTATGGAAATGATATTGACAGGAGAGCATACAGAAAAGCTGTCAATTCTAAAAAGAGATTTGCAAAAAAATATGGGGATGATTCTAGGAAAAATTACTCGGTAACGGTAAATAAGAATAAGTATATCGGTGATGCACTCGGAGTTTACGATGTCCGTGTCGGCGATAAGTCAGAAGTTAAGGAAACAGAAAAATTTGATACAAAGTCGGGAATTATTGTAGGTAATATAAGAATGGGGTTCGGACATTATCGTATTTCAATGGCGATTGCATCCGCAGCTAATGCTATGGGATATGTCCCTTACTGGATGGATTTGAATTCTTACGAAGATACAACATGTACAAAGGTTATAAAAGCACAGAATGATTTATATTCGCTTGGTTCAAGACTTTCGCAGAAAAGCAGGCTGTTTAACCATTTTGTATGGGAACCCATGAATTACGAGGGCTTTAGAAAGCTTTCATATAATGCATCAGACCAGAAAAATGCCGAGCTTATGGCTCCTGTATATAAAAATGTTCCGAAAGAAATACCTGTAGTTGCGACGCATGTCTGGCCTGCACAGGCAGCAGTCCATGCAGGAATGAAATATGTTGTCAATGCGATTCCTGATAATTGGCCGATGGCACTTCATTTATCAGAGGGAAGCATACATACTGTCCAGACACATTTTGCATATCAGGGATATAGGATTTTGAACGGAATGAATGGTAAAAAGGTTCTGAATCCAATGCCGTCAGAAAGTCTTATATACACAGGACATTATATAGACCATGAACTTGTTGCTGGTATAGAGACTGATTGTAAAGCAAGAAGGGAAAGAAAGAAAAATAAAAAGCCTATGAGATTTCTTCTTACAATAGGTGGTGCCGGTGCACAGAAAGAAATTTTTGCACATATAATCAGGTATCTGCTTCCTTATGTTAAGTCAGAAAAAGCAGCTCTTTATGTTAATGTCGGTGATTATAAAAATGTGTGGGATGATTTGGAACGTGAAATTCCTGAAATGTCAGATATTGCAATAAAACATTTCGATGACTGGGATGATACAACAAAGTTTGCAAATGATGCACTGACAGGTGACGTTACGGGAATTCACGGATTTTTCCATAAAAATATTTTTGAGGCGGTTTACTGTACTAATCTTTTGATGAGAAGTGCGGATGTGCTTGTCACAAAGCCAAGTGAACTTGCATTTTATCCGGTTCCGAAGCTTTTTATCAGGCGTGTCGGCGGACATGAGCAGTGGGGAGCAATCCATTCTGCCGAGATTGGAGACGGAACACTTGAATGTAGAGATATTCCGCATATATTGCAGATGATAAAGCTATTTATGAATGATGATAAGCTGCTTTGCGATATGTGCGATAATATCGAAGCAAATAAAAAAGCGGGTATTTACAACGGTGCATATGAGGCAGTCAAAATTGCTATGAATATGAAGAAGGAGTGAGATGAGTATGGGGCTTAATAAAAAAGAAATGGCATCATATGGTATTGGTGCGGTTGGAAAAGACATGGTATACATGTTCTGTGCAAGTTATATTTTATATTATTATCAGGATATTCTTGGGGTTAGTGCGATTGCCATGGGAATTATTCTTATGGCTGCGAGAGTATTTGATGCATTTAATGATCCTGTGATGGGTGTGATAGTTGCAAAGACGAGAACACGCTGGGGAAAGTTCCGCCCGTGGCTTTTTGTGGGAACAGCACTTAATGCGGTAGTTTTATATCTTATGTTTGCTGCACCACCTGCATTAAACGGAAGCGGTCTTGTTGCATATGCAGCGGTTACATATATTTTATGGGGTGTTACATATACGATGATGGACATTCCGTACTGGTCAATGATTCCTGCATTTACGGAAGGAGGCAGGGAGCGGGAAAATATGTCTACAATGGCTCGTTCATGTGCAGGAGCAGGTTCTGCAATTGTTACAGTAATAACAATGCAGTGTGTTTATCTTCTTGGAAATGGAAATGAATATACAGGATTTAAGTGGTTTGCACTTATAATTTCAATATTGTTTTTTGTATCAATTCTTATAACTTGTGTTAATATAAAAGAAAAGTCTACGGTTAATGTTGAAAGTGTATCAGTAAAGCAGATGTTTAAGGCACTCGTACAGAATGACCAGGCAGTTGCTGTGGTTGTGACAATTGTGCTTATCAATGCCTCTGTATACATAACTTCAAATCTTGTAATTTACTTTTTTAAATATGACTTTGGTGGTGCCGATTGGTATAATGGATATACACTTTTTAACACATTCGGCGGTGCGGTTCAGATTCTGTCAATGATGGTTCTGTTTCCGCTTCTTAGAAAATTCATGAACACAATGAAAATATTCTATGTAAGTTTTGCAATGGCAATCACAGGATATATAGTACTTCTAATACTTGTATTTACATCAATGTCAAGCGTATTTGTTTTATTTATACCTGCGTTTTTCATATTTGCGGCAAATGGAATGTTACTTGTACTGACTACGATTTTCCTTGCAAATACTGTAGATTATGGTGAACTTAAAAATAACAGGCGTGATGAGAGCGTGATTTTTTCTATGCAGACATTTGTTGTTAAACTGGCATCGGGTGTTGCGGCACTTGTAGTTTCAATCTGTTTGTCACTGAGCCATCTTAGCAGTAATACTGATGCAGATGCAGCTGTCACAACGGGTGGTTCGGTTGCAGGACTCAGAATGACAATGACTGTAATTCCTATAATCGGTCTTATTATTGCACTGATTTATTTTCACAAAAAATATATTCTTACAGACAAGAAAATGGAAGAGATTACAAAAGGCATTAAAGAGCGTAGAAACTGATTACTTATAAGGATGGATAAATTATGATTACTGCACAAAATGGCATTTATAAGCTTGATACAGATAATACATCATATATATTCAGGGAGTGCGAGAGCGGACATTTACAGCATCTGTATTATGGAAGAAAAATTCATGCGGATGCACAGGTTCTTTGCGAAAAACATGTTAGCATACCCGGAAATACTAATATATACAGTCCTGATTTTAATAATTTTTCACTTGAGGATATGTGCCTTGAAATGTCTTCATGGGGAAAGGGTGATATAAGGGAGCCGTTTATAGAAGTAAGCCATGCTGACGGAAGTAGTACGTCTGATTTTTTATTTGAAAGTTCTAAGATTACATTGGGAAAAGAAGAATCAGAAACGCTTCCTGGCTCGTATGATGAAGATGGAAATGTCGGACATCTTACAGTTATTTTAAAAGATTCAAATTATAATCTGAAGCTGGAATTACACTATTATGTATATGAAAAATGTAATGTTATTACAAGAAGTGCAAAGTTTATAAATGAGAGTACAGATGATGTCAGATTAAACCGTCTTATGAGTATGCAGCTGGATTTTAATGATTCTGATTATGAACTTTCGTCTTTTAATGGTGCATGGATAAGAGAGATGAATAGGAATATTATCAGCCTAGAGGCTGGAAAATATGTCAATGAATCAGTTACGGGAACATCATCAAACCGTGCAAATCCGTTTGTTATGATTGCAAGACATAATACATCGGAGAATTTCGGAGAGTGTTTTGGATTTAATCTTATTTACAGCGGCAATCATTATGAGGCAGCACAGGTTAATTCTTATGGAAAGTTAAGAATTGTAACAGGGATTAATCCGTCATTATTTTCCTATAAAATCAGAGCCGGAGAAAGTTTTGAAACTCCTGAGGCAGTTATGACTTATGGATATGCTGGATTTAATTCAATGAGCCATAATATGCATGATTTTGTAAATAATCATATTGTACGCGGCAAATGGAAAAATAGAGTGCGTCCCATATTGTTGAACAGCTGGGAGGCAGCATACTTTAATATTAATGAGAAAAAGCTTTTAAGACTTGCAAAAGCCGGAAAAGAAGCCGGCGTCGAGCTTTTTGTAATGGATGATGGCTGGTTTGGCGAAAGAAATGATGATACGTCATCGCTTGGGGACTGGACACCGAATGAAAAGAAACTTCCCGGTGGCCTTAGGGAGATTGCGGATAAAATCAAAGCACTAGGGCTTGACTTTGGAATATGGGTTGAGCCTGAGATGGTTAATGTTAAGAGCCGGTTATATGAAAAACATCCGGAGTGGGTTGTTGATATTCCTGAAAAGCCACATTCAGAAGGCAGAAACCAGAGAATTCTTGATCTTTCAAATACTGAGGTTCAGGATTACATAATAGAGCAGATGAGCAATATTTTTTCATCGGCTGACATTTCCTATGTGAAATGGGATATGAACAGGATTTTCAGTGATTATTATTCAAAAAATCTCCCACCTGAAAGGCAGGGAGAGATGGCACACAGATATGTATGCGGATTGTACCATTGTATGAGAGAGCTTACAAAAAGATTTCCTGATATTTTATTTGAGGGCTGTTCAGCTGGCGGTAACAGGTTTGATCTTGGGATTCTTTGTTATTTTCCGCAAATCTGGGCAAGCGATAACACAGATGCACTTTGTCGTACACAGATTCAGTATAATTACAGTTATGGTTATCCGTTAAGCTGTATTTCTGCACATGTTTCGGCGAGTCCTAATCATCAGACATTAAGAAATATGCCGCTTGAGACAAGATTTGCTGTTGCGGCGTTTGGAAATCTTGGATATGAATTTAATCTATGTGATTTGCCAAAAGACGAATTTATGGCAGTTAAAGCTCAGATTGAATTGTATAAAAAATGGCGTGAAGTTATACAGTATGGTACTTTTTACCGCAGAGAATGTTTTGATAACAGAAATTCACGTAATCATGGTGTGCTTAATAACGGAGCTGGCAACAATGCTTCATGGTGCGTTGCATCAAAGGATATGAGCAAGGCTGTCGGGTTTACTATGCAGAAACTTGTCGTGCCTAATACACAATTCGCCTGTTTTTTTGCGAATGGCTTAAAGGACGATGCTGTATATCATTTTTACAACAGAAGATTAAAGCATAATATTAAAGAGTTTGGGGAGCTTGTAAATATGGTTTCACCTGTTCACATAAAACAGGGCTCTCTTGTTCAGGAACTTGCCTCAAAATTTGTAAAACTGGATGGAGAGACAGAAGATTATACGGCTTACGGAGACACACTTATGTATGCCGGAGTTAAGTTAAAACAATCTTTTTCCGCTACAGGATACAGTGAAGATGTAAGGCTGTATCAGGATTTTGCTGCAAGATTGTATTTTATGGAGGAAGTAAATGCAGACGATAACGCTTGAAACAAATGAAAGATATAAGCATTTGGAAAAAGAATTTATTGAAAAATTCGGACATGCCACGGAATATGAAAATGGTGGAAATTGTACAATTCAGTTTTTTTCAGCACCGGGACGCAGTGAAATAATAGGAAATCATACCGACCACAACGGCGGCAGGGTGATAGCGGCAGCTATTGATATGGATACAATTGCGGCAGCGGCTCCAAATGAAACTGATATTATTAGAATTTACAGCGAGGGACATGAATATATTGAAGTTGACCTTAAATCTATCGCTGATTATGTTAATAACTATAATACAGATGCAAAAGTATGCTATTTATTCGACGGCAGCAGATCGCTTGTTGCGGGAATATGTACGTATATTATGAAAAATGGATTTGATGTGGGCGGTTTTGATGCGTATGTGACAACGCAGGTTATCCCATCGGCGGGAGTAAGTTCATCGGCTTCGTATGAAATGCTTATATGTGCAATTATTAATTTTATGTTTAATGATAATAAAATGACTGAAAATGACTGTGCAAAAGCAGGGCAGTATGCGGAAAATGAGTTCTGGCATAAGTCGTCAGGCCTTATGGACCAGATAACATGTGCTGTCGGTGGTGCCGTATATATGGATTTTTCTGATGAAAATGAAGTGAAGTTTACGAAGAAAAATCTTTCCTTTGAAAAATTCGGATACAGCCTTGTTATTGTAAATACAGGAAAAGGACATGCCGACTTAAGTGAAGAGTATTCGGCAATTCCTAAGGAAATGTTTTCGGTGGCAGAAGTGCTTGGATGTAAGCGTCTGTGTGAAACTAATATAGATGAATTAATGAAAGTGATTTTAAATCATGATAGTTACAATGACGCCGGTTCGATATTACACAGTGACAGAGCCGTGCTTCGTGCAATACATTTTTTTGAAGAGAATGAGCGTGTGGACAGAATGGCGGAAGCGATTGACAATGATGATTTTGATTTGATAAAAAGAATGATTGATGAATCAGGAAAGTCTTCGTGGGAACTTTTGCAGAACTGTTACTGTCCAAATAACCCTTCAGAACAAAAAATTTCACTGGCATTGACACTTACAGGGCGTTTCCTCAAAGGAACGGACAGCGTGTGCCGCGTACATGGTGGAGGTTTCGCCGGAGTAATTATGTGCATACTGCCAGTGAAAGATGTTTATTCATATAAAGATTATATGGAACACATTTTCGGAAAAGGAAATGTGTATGTGGCATCAATAAGAAATTATGGTGCCGTAAAAGTCGAATTGGTATGATAAAATGTGTGCATGATGCAAATTTATTAACCAATTCCCCCGAACACGATTCCGAGTATTAAAACAAGAATACAGACAGGACAATAAATATATTTGCAGACAGGGTAAAACTTGTCTGTAAATTTATTTGTGCGTCCAAGATTCACCTGATTTTCTACATATTTCTTACCTAAAACCCAGAAGAACATTATTCCTGCGAGTCCTGCTCCGAGAGGGCAGATATAGATTGAAAGCACATCCATCCATTCGGATACAATTCCCTGTATACAAAGTGATACTATTAATGCGAATACTGCAATGACTGAGCATGATATTTTACGGTTTAACTTGAATTTTTCCTGAATTGTTGCAACAGGTGCTTCATACAGATTGATAAGAGATGAAAGTCCTGCTAAGAACACTGCAACAAAGAAAATAACTGCAATTATATAACCACCGGGCATTGATTTAAATAGTGATGGAAGATATATAAATAAAAGTCCCGGACCGCCCTGGTTTAATCTTGCACCGGTTGTAGCCATTGCGGGAATAATAACGAGTGCCGCGAGCATTGCGGCGATTGTGTCAAATAATGCAACTCTGCCTGCCGCTTTTGGAATGTCTTCGTTATCAGAAAGGTATGAGCCGTAAATTAAAGTTCCGCTGCCTGCTACCGATAATGAGAAAAATGCCTGACCAAGAGCATATACCCATGTTTTTGGTGAAAATAAGTATTTTGTATCTATTGTAAAAATGTATTTATATCCGTCTGCTGAACCGGGTTGGAAGAATACATATATGCCAAGAATAACGAAAAGTACAAAAAATACAGGCATCATAAATTTGTTAGCTTTTTCAATTCCTCTTCCGACACCGAACATTAATATTCCGATGCCTGCTGCAAGTGCAAAAAACTGCCATAAATTATTGCCAAATGAAGATGCCATGTTTCCGAATTTTCCGGCAAAATCGGCTGTATCCTGAGGTGATAATGTTGAGCCTGTAAATGAGCCAATCATGTATTTTAAAATCCAGCCCATTACCACAGTGTATCCGATTGCCATTGCAAGCGAGCCGAGAACAGGAATAAGTCCGAGTATTTCGCCGAGCTTTCTTTTTCCTTTTGATTCGCAGGCAAGACCAAAAGCATCTATAGGACCTGATTTTGCAGCACGTCCGAAACTCATCTCACCGATTACGCCTGTGAAACCGATAAGTGCAACAAAGATTATGTATAACAGAAGATATGCACCGCCGCCATACATAGAAACGCGGGTAGGAAACATCCATATATTTCCCATTCCGACTGCAGAGCCTATACATGCAAGTATAAAGCCCCACTGGTTGTTAAATGATTCTCTTTTTTTCATAAAGTTAAAAAGCCTCCCGATGTTTTTTAATTAATAAACAATGTATTTACTATACAGCATATTAATGTAAATGTAAAATACATATTGTAATGTTTGATTATTCAAATGTGGCTGTGATTGTGTTGATTGGACAATTTTGTATACAATAATGGAAACTTGTAAAACGGCATAAATACCGGGTTTATATTTTTTTAATAAAATAATTAGCACTCACCTCTTGTTATTGTGACGTTGGTTTTGTCTAGTTTCATATAGTCTCGTAACGCCCTAGTTACAAGGGTTTCACGGATTTTGAAAATTTGTAGCTGTTCATCAAAAATCGTCATTTTTCAGAAATTTGGGGTCAAAATTGGCGTCAGATAGCACACCAGAGAGAAAAATTAAATATTTTATAGACTACGGAACGTACACTTTTGGCGTTCCTTTTCTATTTCCAGTCGTTCAGAAATGGACGGCTTTTTTCATACCCAAAATCGAAAGGAGAAAGAGAAAATATGAATAAGCTAGTAA